>TARA_R110000850_G_scaffold254614_1_pt1 | contig 161526 bp, 155 predicted proteins | sample TARA_R110000850 | Tara Oceans TARA_R110000850 (sample SAMEA4397586) | marine metagenome | biome: Polar Biome; feature: [SRF] surface water layer (ENVO:00010504); material: water (ENVO:00002006), including particulate matter (ENVO:01000060) such as... | depth 5 m | reverse complement strand
ACATTATGATCGTAGGAATGCTTTCAGAGAACTCTAACCAATATAGGTACAAGGATTTTGATTCTTCAATACTGTTGGAAGATGTTTTAGATAATATATATAAGCTTTATTCAGAGAATAACCACGAATTTTATGGGTATGCATATTATATGCTATTAGCTGAATGCAATAGCACAATGCTAACAGATATGATTAGAACTAAAGATATAATTTCATTAATATCATTTTATAAACAATCTTATTTTGATGATTTATGGAGTAACACTGTTGATGAATTAGTAAATAAAATAATCTATAAACTCCCATATGAATTACAAAGAAGTTTTGTTATTCATTTAAATACGGAAATTATCAACACAACTCGAGAAATTGAAAAGGAAACGTTCGCTTTTGAAAGCATATACTTTCTTTCTGGACTTATAGAAATCGGGATTCTTTATGATGAAGATTCCCTCTTGGAATCTTTTATTATGTTATTGGTAACGCTAAAAGGAACCATAGTGTTAACTGAGAATGAAATTAATTATTTGGATGAGAAATTTTTTAATAAGGAATTGGGAAATGACGAATTAGTAGAAAAATACAATAGATTGTGTGATAAAGAAACCTGGACAAGGAATATGCTTTCCGGATTATTTTATGATCTTAATAAATTTTCAGATCAAGCATTACTCGTTTATAGAAGAGAAATAAAGGACATATACAAGAATGAATTGACCAATACTTCAACATTAAAGAAAATAATATCAAAAATAGACCAGGATGATGATATGATTAAAATTGAAGATTTATATTCTGAGATAGACTTGAAAAATACGAAGAATAAAGCTCTCCAGGAAAAGTATTTTAATGACACTCTAGAATTAACAGAAGCCATTTATAAAATTATTGTAATTAATGGGGGAGTATATAACCAAAATAGAGATTTGATATTACATAAAATCGAATTTCTTATCGGAAATTATAATAGTATTATGGACTTTCAATATATCGGTGATTTTATGAAAAGTCACTTTATTGATGTCATTATCTCAATTCTTGTTGAAATCAATGAACCAAAATTATATAGTCCACTCTTTTCAATAATCAAAGAATATGATGCAACTATATTCTCTCGAATTCCTAATGAAGAAGCATTTATTATATATGTAAATACACTCTTCAAACAAGCTATACATAGTTTAGATTTGAATATAATCGAACGGCTATTAGTTGTCCTCAAATCCTCACCAAATATGAGGTACAATTTTTTTGTGTTTAGAGATTCTCTTTTCAGGCTTTTTAAGTTTTTAGTATCAGAGTATGAACAAATGCATTCTGATGATGGTAAAGAAAATAAAAGGTTAACTGATATTTTGGCAAGTATATCGGAAATTCCACAAACGAACTTTGATAAAAAGTTTTTTATTGAAAAAATAGTTGCTCATAAATTATATAATGACTCTTTTATTAGAGATGAAATAGTTTTAAAAAGGTTAGTCAAAGGTTTAGTTTTCTATGAGGATAGCTATTGGAAATTATTCAATAAATTCTTTGAAAAAAATTCTTGGGATATACACACTATACTTCCTCTTGTTACCAATGAAGATTTATTTTTATTTCAATCTAATCACGAACAAATATTAAACCTCTTTATAAGTACCTTTCAAAAGAAATCAAATTTTTCTCAGAGTGTTTTTTCCGGTAAGGGAGATGAAATTTTAATTTTAATAACGCACATCTTACATTGTATAAAGAAAAGTGAAGGATCTATAAAGCATAAGGTATTAACACTGGTAGCAAAAATTTTGAAGAATAAAAATATCCAAGAGTTTAGTCAGTATTCTATGGAAGATTTAACCGCAGTAGAATACTTAGTTGCTTACATCCTTTTTTATTTTTATCAACCTTCTTTAGAAAATATTCTCTTGAATACAGATATATATAATCAATTAAATCCTAATACAGGGGCTAAAATAACTCTGATGGAACATATAATCAAATTCACAAAAAACCCTTATTATGGAATAGATACTCACGAGATAGAAAAATTTAAACCTATTATAGGAGATTCTTTATATGAAGAATTAATGACACTTATCAGGCAAAGATTACTAATTAAAAATAGATTTGATCCTAATCATTTTGATACTTTATTGAACCTTTAACTTGTTTCGAGGACTTGAATTCTTTGTTGCTCCCAGCAATGTATAAAGCTCGAACATAATCCCACGCTCCTTTATATTCTATAAGAAATACCAATAGTATCTATGTCATCATTATTTCATTACTATATTATATAGAGTAATTAAATATCTTTTAATTATTAGAAAAATCAATTCTTTATCAAATACTCAGCACAGCTATTAAAACTATAATATACATTTGTGAAATTTGTATTAAGCTCCTCTGAAATTTTAGAGTAATGTCTCTTGGTCAATTTATTATTAATATATAGATCTATTTCACAATCATTAAATTGGTCTAGACAAGTTATTAATAGCTCTTTTTTATATTTTGATGAAAATAAGCTATCAAAATTAATAGAATCATTAAGTTGATTTATATCTAAAAAATTTATTTTGAATTTGCCTTGATATTCATTTTGTTTATTTGATTCTTCCTCATTATTTATAAGGGAAAATCTAGGGTGTTGTTTAGGGAACGGTCCAGCACCGTGCCTAGTTTGATATGCTCTTGTTACATATAAAATACTAATATCTATATCTAAACCTTGCCGACAGATAAGTTCTAATGCATTTTTTGACGTGGTATTACTTTTAGTAATATGAGGATATTCGCCAAAATTTTCGTCAAGTAAAACTCCTTGTGCTCCTTCAAAAATCAACACTTGCCAGTCCATATTGGTGAATAACTTTTTTTCGTTTATTGGAATTACTTTTCCAGAGTTAATTAATTCTTGTAGTTTTTGAATACTTTCAAAAAAAATCTCATCTTCATCTGAGTGATTAAATGAATTAAAATTGTATTTAGTTTCGATGTTTATTAAAGGTTTATAATATTCTTTAGTTTGTTTTATTTTTTTCAAAGCTTCATCCTTACATAATAAGTCGTTGAAAAGAAATGAGATTTCACCCTTTCTTTCACGTTCAATTGTTGCACCAAAGCCAACACCGCAACTTCCTTTCCTGTTTTTACCACGTGATAATTCAGATGCACGGTTGTATAATATATCGTAGTGAGTAGTTATTGGGCAATTATAATCGATATAAAACTTTGTTTTGAAATCAAGTAAAGATATTTCTTCTAAAAAAAATGGAGGAGAAAAGGTACAATAAGAGCTCCAAAACGTAGGGATATTTCTTAAGCTACCAGAGCCTAAATTTGAAAAGATGTGTTTCTTTTTATCTTTTGTTACAACAGAGTGTCCAGCTTGGTGACCCCCGTTGAATCTTATAACTAATGAATTTTGATTTTTAAGACATAAAAAATCCGTAGCGAGACCTTTCCCTTCATCACCATAACCCAAACCAATAACAATTATAGCCTTTTTCTTCACCACGATGCCTTATATACAGCCGTCGAAAAATCCTCTATCACTTCACACCCCGTGCCAATTAACATAGGCAAATCATTTCTATTTAAATTTTCTGCAAACACAATAACTTTTTTTCCTAATGAGAGAGCATAACCTATTTCCACGGAAGTTCCTAAATCTTTCCCTGTAGCTACAGCCAATACCACATTACAATCTTCGATTTGTTTCAGATCTATTTCGGCAATTTGTTTTGCTTGTTCGTTTGTGTAATCATCCATAAGAATACCTGCATCGTGATAAGGGGAAAAAACTCTATTCCCAAAATCCATTAAAGAATTTCTGAATTCATTAATAAGATATCTTTCACCTATAGAAAAAAAAGGTCCTGCTAAGTAAATTTTATTTCCTATACTTGGATTGGTAATTTCTTGATATACAGCTGTGCCAAGGTTTAGGGGCAAAGTCCTTGTTTGACAATAATGAGCAACGTGCTTCGAAGCTTCAAAAGCTGATTGGTGAGGTGAGCATTTTTCAATTATCCATTTCCAAGCAAATACGGCTGAAAATATATCTCCAGTACCAATCGGCCAAACTTTCTCTGTTTCAAAAACGGGTATATTTGTAACTTCAGATTTGTGAAAAACTAATGCGCCTTGTGAACCATTTTTAATCACAACAACTTCTGCATTTTCTGTACTAAGAAGACTTTTACCGATACCCTCAAGATTTGTTTGATCACTATCGCTAAAAAGAAGAGCCTCCTTTTTATTGAGAATTAAGGCGAGATGCTTAGCAGTTGACCTAGTTTCTTTAAAACTTTTATGGTTCTGAGGGTCATAAACGACGTAATTTCCTTCAATTTTAGTTTGCGCCTCTATCATTCCATAGTACAGGAAATTTTCACCCTTGATTCGTGGAATATCATAAATTTTACTGGGAAGATTTATTGCAACGGGGGGAGATAAAGGATGATAATAATCCCATTCTACTGATCTTTCAATTAATAGAAATTTACTATTAATACCAAGGACTTCGGAATTGTATTGTGCTGTTTCTAACCAATTTGAACCAATGCAACTATAGAAATTTATATTAAAGCTCTTTTCTGCCAAAGCCTGTGCGCCCCGAAAACCAGAACCAAATAAATTATTATATTGTGGTTCATAACAATTTTCGACATAGGTTCCACCAATGATATTTAATGCCTTCATAATTTGAGCTTAACTCGCACCTCACAATGAGTAGCTCCAATGTCAGTAACAACAGCTATATATTCTTTGCCTTTGGTAATACAATTTTTCAATTGAACTACATTAATAGGAGAAATTATTCCACATAGTCCGTGGTTACCAATAGCAATAATTCGTTTTAAATCATCTAATTGTACTATTAGAACGTCTCCAATAGAATATTTTGCTATCGATGATTGTACACTTTTAAGATGGGTTTTAATATCAATATCACAGTCGTCCCCAGAACTAATATTTTCTGATGCACTTGCTAAATCACGGGTATACCCCATTGACCTATTTCCTCCTCCTTTCATATAATTTATTTTAATGTATTAAATCCTTGATTTTTTGTACTTTATGTCTCTTTTTAACTTGAAGACACGGTATTGGTGTTGATTTAATTGCCTTAAATAACTGCTTCACCCAAATTTGCCCACTTTTACTTTGCCAACGACCAAAGCCATATTCTACATTATTTTCCATATATAGTAGAACAGCCCCATCACATTCAAATCTCTTAGTAAACTCTTTTAAGATTTCTTCATCGGTTAAATTTTCTATTGTTAGAGAAATATTTCGATTCATAAATTTTTTGTTTTGTTGATTTTTTTTTATTACAGACAGTAGCTAATACAAATATGATTTTTTATTACTCCGGGGTATTTTGAATACAAGATGAATTGGTAAAGTTAACAAAATTTCATTTAAATATTGTTCATAACTAATATCAGGATAAGTTAAAGTAATTTTGGCATAAAAAATTTATCAAGGCCTAAGATAACCCCTCCTTTAACCATCATAATGAATATTGTATTCGCATCCATAATAACCAGACACAAAATACCCCACTGATTTGTGGTTTTTAGATGGTAACTCCAAAAATAGCGTTGCTCCTGTTCTGTACTTTTGTGAGTCATTTATTAAACTAGCTTGAAAATTATCCTATTTACCTACAATATGTTCATTATCTAGTCGAATGTGATACTCAAAATATAGCCTTCCCTTTTTTTTTGGGTTAGAAATAATCATTAAAACCAAAAATCTTTTTTTGAAGATATTTTTAATGGAATTCTCATAGAAGATATTTTCCTTTAAGCCTAATTATCAAATCTGACTCGTATCTTTCTTCCTTATTAACTTATTAATACCTAATAATGAATGTTTTAATCCTTCTTCTAAACTCTATTATATCACTTAAATCATTCATCAACATAGAAATATGAATAGTTGATTCAAAAAATTACACCTTTTTTACAGTCATTCGCTTTTATACTCATTCTCTTTTTTTAAATGTAAAAGTGACCTTTTGGTATCCAATAATAGGTAAATGAGTGGGAGGAAGTATAAACTTATAAATGTGCCTAATGAGAGACCTCCAATGACCACTAAAGCCAATGGTTTTTGTAAATCTGCACCCAGCCCGGAAATAAAAAGAAAAGGTGTTAATGCTAGTATGGTTGTAAGCGATGTCATCACAATTGGTTTCAACCTTAATTCACCTCCTTTTAAGACAGCATCTTTTGCATTATAGCCTTCTTTTCTAAGTAAGTTTATTGTATGGATTTTTATAATACTATCATTAATAATTATACCACTCATGACCACTAAACCAATAAAGGACATTACATTTATTGTGCCACCAAATAGCCATAGTAGCGATAAAGCACCTCCAAGACCAATGGGCAATTCCATAAGAATTATTAGAGGCTGTTTTAATGATTCAAACTGTGCTGCCATAATAAAATACAGGAGTAAAATTGCAATAATAAGCACAAAAATCAATTCCTTTCCTAAATTTTCAAATTCAAACCAGCTACCAGTAAAACGGACTCCATAATCCGGATTATTTTTGAAATTTTCTTGTGTCCTGTTAATTATTTCAATAGCTGAATAAGAGTCACTTTCTGCATCAAATTTTAGAAACTCTCCGGTTTTGTCTGCATAAATTGTTTTATAATTTGATGTGGGTTGAATGGTAATTAAGTTATTTATAGCAATGGTATTTCCCTCGTTATTTGTAATAAAAAGCGAATTGAGTTTTTCTTCTAATCGTGTCTGCTCATAATTAATTTTAATTGGGATAAAGCGTTCAGAAGCTTTTAGGTTGTCAATAAAATTTTGGTCAAAAGTGGCTTTTAATTCTGCTACAAGTGTAAAATAATCGATGTTGTATAAAGCCAATTTCTCTTGTTGTATGACTATTGAGCTGGTTTTATTTAATACAATAGGTGAAAAGATAGAGTGTAAATTTTCTTGAATTTCGTGCAATCTGTTTTCTGGGGGAGCTTGAAGTGATTTTCTTGAGAAAACCTGTGCGGTAAGTTCGGCTTGGTTTGATCCAAAAAGGAAATCAAATATTGTTTTGGGAGGGTTGAAACTAAATACCGCTGTTGGATAACTAACTAACTTCTCTGTGATTGATTTTTTTATTTTTTCTAAATCCGAAGTGCTTTTTACTTCTATATATACAATTGCTTCAGAAAAGGTTTGCACTTGTTCTTTTTGCAATAAAAAATCTTGTTCGCCTGTTTCCGAAATATATGTATGCAAGCTCGAATTCTCTATTTCATTAAACAGATTTATAATTCTGTTACTGTTTTCAGAAACATTTATATTTTCATTCCAATCAATTTTCAGAATGGTTTCTGTTTCTTTAAAGTCGGGCAATTTAGAATAGGGCAGGATATTTAAAAGTACTATGCCAATCACAAAAAATCCCAGAGCTATTCCCCAAACAATAAATTTTCTTTTCGAAAAATAATAAAAACCCGATTTATACCATTGCTCCATGTTTTGGGTTTTAAAGGAAAGTTGAAACCTTTTGCTTATATCTTTTTTTCGTAATTGTAAAAAAATTACCGGTATCAAAAGCATGGAAACCAATAATGAAGACCCTAAACCAATAGAAACTGCCAAGGCTTGATCATAAAATAATGCTCCTGTAATTCCACTTAAAAAAACCAAAGGCAAAAATATCATACACGTGGTCAATACTGACGTGATAAGCGGAGCGATCATTTCATTGGTCCCTGAAGCACAGGCATCAAAAAAAGTTGCGCCGGTTTCTAACTTTTGGGTAATATTATCAATAATAATAATGGCGTTGTCAATCATCATACCCACTCCAAGGATGAGACCGGATAAAGAAATAATATTGATGGACATTCCAAAGAGGAACATAAACAAAAAGCTTACAATGAGCGATGTGGGTATGCTTATGGCAATAATTAAAGGTGCTTTAATATCTTTTATAAAGAAAAACATAATCAAAATTGCCAATGCACTCCCTGCCAGCAAACTTGATTGTAAATTTGAGAGTGATATTTCCAGCAATTTTGTTTGATCCTTATGAACAGCTATTTCCAGTTGTGGATAATCTTCTTTAAATGAGATTAAGAGGGTATTTAAATTGTCTTTTAAATCAGCTACTTTGGTTTCGCTTTGTTTTATAATTTGAATGAGTATGGTTCTTTGACCATTGTGAAAAACCTGTCCCCTTTCCAATTGTGGTTGAAGTGATACATTTGCAAGGTCTTGGAGTTCAAAAAGTTTTCCTTCGATGTTTATGGGTATGGTTTTAAGGTCATCTATGGTTCTGAGTGGGTTCAAAAACTTGAGGTTGTATTGATATATACCATTTTGGACAATGAGGTTGCCAAGTTCAAAATTATTTTCTTTGACGGCTTGTTCAAGTGTAGTTGTATTAATTCTTAGACTTTGTAACAATAACATATTAGGCTCAATAACTACTTCAGGTTGTGTAAGCCCAGAAATGTCTGCAAGTGCTATATCTGGCAATTGCTCTATTCGTCGTTTGAGTACTGCTTGCGTAAAATTACTGAGTTCAAGAAAAGAGCTCGCATTGCTTTCTCCTTTTTCTGTGATGGTTAAAGTAACTACAGGTATATCTGTTGTTGCTGCTTTTATGGCTCTGGGACGCTCTAAATCCCTGGGTAGAAAATTGATGGCTGCATCTATTTTTTCATTAGCTTCTATAAATGCAAAATCGGTATTGGTGCCATAGTCAAAATAAAGTTTTAAAAGAGCAAAGCCGTCTCGGGTTTCTGTGTGAATGTCTTTGAGTTTTGAAACTTGTACCAATTGATTTCTAAGTGGGCGCACTACATTGGTTTCTATATCCCGTGCTGTATTGTTTGGATAAGAGACTTGAATGGTAATTTCAGGGATGGCAATATCCGGCATCAAAGCTGTGGGGAGTTTTACAACTGCTGCAATGCCTATGAGTAAAATGGCAAGCGTGGTCATAAAAACAGCAACCGGTCTATTTAATAAGAATTTTACCATAAAAGACTCTTGAAATACCCGTTAGTTATTTTCTGAAGTAGGTTCAATAAATGTTGCGATAACGTCTGCATCATGGGCCAAATTCATATTGTTTGAAATAATGATGGTGTCTCCCGGTTTTACGCCCTCGCTAATTGCATAATGGGTATTGTTTTCCTGAGCTATTGTAACATAGTTCCATTTTGCCAAATTATTTTGAACGGTAAAGACCACTTCTCTGTTGGAGCGCAGGACGAGTGCTTCTTTCGGGATTACGGTTACATTATCTATAGGTTTATTTACAAATACCCTCACATTCATGCCGTCAAAAATTGTAATATCTGGGTTTGTGATTTTTGCTTTAATGCGCACCAACCCTTCCCTGCTTACCAAAGGGTTGATTTCTGTGATAGTGCCTGTATATACTTTTTCTTTGTTGGCAAAGGGTTGCAGGCTTACGTTTTGGTTTTTTTCCATAAATGGCAATTCGCTTTCCAGTACGTTAAATATTACTTCGAGTTTGTCATGAGAGTACAAGGTGCAAAATACTTCAGCACCTGTGATAAAGTTGCCTTCCTTGGCTACCAGATTTGCAACGGTGCCTGAAAAGGGGGCTTTGAGCAGTGTTTGCTCATAGAGAATAATGGCATTGTCCAACCTATTTTTTGCCTCTTGATAGCCGGAGAGTTGAAAGAGTGTTTTTTGAATATTTTCAGGGATGCTGTCTAAGGGTGTTTTGCCATAGTCAAATTTAATTTTTTCTTCCAGCAGTTTTTGGTTTGCATTGTTAAGGGCTATCTGTGCATTTTCCATTTGGTTTTTAAGCAATTGGTTGTCGAGTTTGGCAAGTAAGTTGCCATTATTGACCCGCTGCCCGTTAGTTACAAAAACTCTATCGAGTTGCTCATTGGTTTTAAAGCGTAGCTCACTACGGTTTGTGGCTTCTACAATGCCGTTTGCGGTGATTTGTGTGTTAAATTGCTGAGGGGTAACCAAGGTTGTATTTACGGCTACTCCGACTGACTTTTGTGTAATTAGTGAGAGTGCTTCTTCAGGTTGAGAAGATTTGTTTTGACATGATATAAAAACGGAATGGATAAAAAGAATTATAAAAAAAATATTTGAATGTTTATTAGATTTCATTTAACTATTCGTTTACCAGTTTCATTCTTTTTCACATGCAGTAAATATGCACTTACTCTTGTAAATATAGTAGATTTTTTGTTTAAATCAAGAATCATCTCATTAACAATTTTGTAGCGTTTTTGGCAATCCTATCTAAAGATTTGACAGCTATTTACTTTTGGGTCCAGGTATAGTTTTAAATGGAATTTCTAAAGGGTTGATTTTACGGTTTGCGAGAACTTGATTTTAAGTTAATCATCTCTTCTAGAACTAAAAAGTTGCGCGTCGGTAAAAATCTAAAACAGCAAACATTCTAAAGTCCAAATATCTGTTTGTATTATAAAGCCAGCCTCAACTTCAGGTAATAAACACTTTAGTTACTGCTTTTTAAGGGACTTCTGTGAAAAAGGTACTGTATATTGTATAATGTAATTTTAATTGTACCACTGGATTTTGTTTACAAGAATATAAGAAGGTTGTTTGTGATCTTAAGTAACATTAAAAATGAAGAACGAAGTCTATTTTTCATGAGTTACATTAAAATAATATGCAAAGTTTATTACACTAAGATAAGAAAACTTGGATTTTTTTATTAATAAAATAACACTTATTATATCGATTTACAAAATGTTAATTACTTTTAAGGGGGTTGATAAATACTATTTTGTTCAAAAAAACATTCCATTTGGAATTATATTTCTGAAAATCATTTAAATTCTAACCTAAGTTTATAAAAGGTTGTTTTCCCTGTTTTTTCTGATTTAGAATCTGGATATTTTTGAGTAAGGACATTTTCATTGTTCATATATACAGGAATACCATATTTTTTATCAATTAATAAATCGCTAGAATATTTATTCCCATCCTTCATTGTATTTATATAATACTTTGCTTCTGGTCTTTTAAAATATGGAAATCCAACATTTTCTTCTGCAAAATTTCTTATATATTCTCTGTCAAATCCTTGTTTATAAATTGTAAAAATAAAATCCCCATAGAAATAATTGCCAAATATTATGGGCGAACCAAAAGTTTGAAAAATTGATTCATCCATATCAATAATTGAATTGTATTTGTATTTTATTCTTTCATAATATTCTAAATCAAGAGGGACTGTATTATCCAATATAAAGTCTTTCCCTTTTTTTTTATAAAAATAAATAGTATTACCATTTGAATTTAGGTAAGAAATTAAGTCCTTATTTAAAACATTGAAATGATGGTCATATGTATATGGAAAATAACCTTGCTCATCAAATAATTCAGTAATTTCAGTAGGAAAATCAATAAACAATCTATGTTTTAGTGTTTGAGTATTTTCAAAAGCTAAAATCTTTTTTGGGTCTGAATAATAAGCAAACTCGGAAGTATTACCCTCAGGAATTTTTACATAAAAAAAAGTAGTATCATTTAAGAATTTAAAATTAGAGACCGGACTAATAGATATATTATTAACATTTATTTTTTTTTGGTATTCCCCTAAAAAATTATATAACTGGATTGAATGGTTTGAAGAAATTCCAATAATTGAATCATTAATAAAATATAAATTTTTTCCGGTTATATTATCATATTCGTCAGGAGCATTACCGTGTTTGTTAAAATTGATACTCTTGTTGTTTAATTTATCATATACTAAAACCTCAAAGTCATTGGAATTATAAAACAACATTTTGTTTTTTCTGTAGTCAGCAAATTTAGCTCCAGGCAAATCAATTATTATTGAATCTAATATTGTAAGGGAGGGTAATTTATTGTACTTATTATTACTATTAAAATCATTTTCACATCCTAACAAAGAAAACAGAATTAATACTAAAAAAATTGAAATGATAATATTTTTTGAAAACATAGATTTTTCTTATTTAAAAAATTTGTGAAGCAAATATAAATGATACTTATCAATGAAATATAATTCTCGGATTTAAATGTAAATCAAATAAAACATTCATATGACTTTCAATTTAATACAAATAAAAAATGGATTGTATTAATCAAGGGTTATGTAGTTATTCAACTATAATAATATTTAAAAAATATGCTAATAATTAAAAGGCCTTATAGAATAGCATTTTTTGAACTTATGACAAAAACAAACCCTCTTTCAAAAAGCAAAAATTAATAATATTTTTACAATTATATAGAGGGTTAATCAAATATTATAATAAAATTATTGCAAATATTCAGGTTCTAACGTTCTTGAATTGCACATGGAGCTGAACAAGACAAAGTTCCTATTGCACAGCTAAAAACCCCATCTGTTAAGAAATAGCCTGAGTAATCACACATTTTTTGTGCACTTAAGGTACTTGAAGAGATTGAAAATGCAAATATTAAACACAAAATTAAAACTGGTTTTTTATTTTTCATGACTAACTAGATTAAGATTAATATTAATTTTAAATTTATCGATTCTCACTTTCACATCGATAAGTGCAGGTTGTAGCACCACTACCATCACAGACGAATTGTTGTTGGTGTGCATTATAATAACCATAGGTTGTACAAGTATCAGCTAATGCAATGGATGGAACTAATGCCAAACAACCAATAAAGAAGAGAATTTTTTTCATAATAATTAAAGTTTTAAGATTATTAATATAACGCAATTTACCCTCCCCGTTTCAATAAAGCCAAATAAACTATGTTAATATATTGTTAAATATTAACTTTAATTTAAGAAGTCAAATGTTTTCGACTGGTATTTATTAATCTTTTACAAGATAACCGGTAATTTGCAGATTATCTTATTAAAATTTGTAATATTGAAAACTATAATAAACTTCATCAAAAAATCATGAAGGTTTCTGCCTTTAAAATAATCACTTTTACTGTTATTCTTTCTGTTTTTGGTCTATTTTTAGTTCCATTTTTGTCTGTACAACTCAATCCTTCAGACCGGGCTGCTTCTATTCAGGTAAACTACATGTGGCCTAATGCGGCATCTTATCCAGTTGAACAACAAATTACCTCCATTTTAGAATCGGGGTTTAGTACCCTTAGGGGTATTAAAAATATGGAGTCCAGGTCTTCTAAAGGAAGTGGTGTTATCACCTTGACTTTCAATAAACATACCTCGCTGGATATGGCACGATTTGAAGTCGCTACCATCATTCGCCAACTTTATCTCAAACTGCCTGAAGAAGTAAGCTATCCCACAATTCAAGTAAACAAACCAGACGAGCAAGAAGAAGAAAGGGCGTTTATGACCTATAGCGTTAGCGCACCATTGACACCTTATGACATCCAACAGCAAGTAAAAAACACTTTAGAACCCGTCATTGGAGCCATTCAGGGCGTTGATAAAACCCAAGTATTTGGTGCAAATGAATTAGAATGGGTAGTTAATTATCCGGCTGTTTATTTACAACAAATTGGTATCACCAAAAACGAGTTGGTGCAAGCACTGCAAAACCATTTTTCACGTCATAGTTTGGGGGAGGTCAAATACCAAAACAAAATGATTACTTTAAGCATATTGCCTAGTACTAATGAAATAAACTGGGAGATACCTATAAAAAAAATTGACAACCGCATTGTCTATTTATCTGACTTTGCAAGCATTGCCCAAAAAGAACAAGAAACCAGACATTATTTTAGGATAAACGGTGACAATGCCATCACCCTTGCTATTTATGCTCAAAAAGGCACAAACACCCTTGCCTTATCCAATGAAATTAACAAGGAAATCAAAGAAATAAAACAAAATTTACCTCCCACTTATAGTATTATAAATACGCATGACAACACAGGTTTTTTAAAAACAGAATTATCTAAAATTTATCATCGCACCCTTTATACCCTATTAATTCTTTTACTATTTATTTTGATTATTAGTAGAAGTTTAAAATATCTGCTCATTACTATATTAAGTATAGCTGCAACACTTAGTATTGCATTTTTACTGTATTATCTTTTTCAAATAGAAATTCAACTCTACTCCCTTGCCGGTATAACCATTTCTTTTGGTCTCATCATAGACAATACCATTGTGATGATAGACCACATCAAGCATCAAGGAGATAAAAAGGTGTTTTTACCCATACTGGCTTCAACTTTAACCACTATTGGTGCATTGTCTATCATCTATTTTCTTGATGAAGCCTTGAGGTTTAATTTGATTGACTTTGCTTATGTCATTATAATCAATCTGGCTGTTTCTCTCTTTATTGCCTTATTTTTTGTTCCGGCACTCATGGAAAAAATCAAAATGAAGAAGAGAGAAAGAAGAGGGTTTTTCTCACATTGGAATACCTCATTTTATACTCTTTATGAATCCTTTATCCGGTTTTTATTAAAATATAAGAAATGGGCTTTTGTTTTTATCATTCTCATTTTTGGAATTCCCTTTTTTATGTTGCCTCAAAAATTGGATCAAAACAAAACTTGGTATGAAAAAACATACAACAATACCCTGGGCAATGAATGGTATCGGGATAATTTGAAGCCTCATATTGATCGATACTTGGGGGGTACTTTTCGATTATTCTCTTATTATGTTTTTGAAAACGCCTATTATAATCGTAAGGAGGAAACAAAACTTTACATCATTGGCAGTATGGAAAAAGGGGCAACAATCCATCAAATGAATGACGCATTTCTTCAAATTGAAAACTATTTAAGACCTTTTGGCGAAATAAAGCAATTTACCACTAATGTCTATTCCGGTGATTATGCTGCTATAGAAGTGGTTTTTAAAGATCAATTTTCTCAAGGTAGCTTCCCTTATATTTTAAAATCACGCGTAACCAGAAAAGCACTTGACCAAGGAGGAATGTCTTGGAATATTTATGGTGTGGGAAACGCTTTCAGCACTGGGGGAAGTGCAACGCAGTCCATAAATTTCAGGGTGCTGGCAAAGGGGTATAATTATGATGACCTTAACATCTGGGCAGATACCTTAAAAAATCAATTGTTAGTTCATCCACGGGTTCAAGAAGTCATTATTAGAGAAAACAGCATACACCCAAGGCGCAGGTCTTTTGAATACGCTTTAGACATTGACAAAACTTATCTCGCTTTAAACAATGTCTCCTCGACAAGATTATTTCAGGGCTTGTCAGCACTAACCTTATCAAAATTTCAAGACATTGCATTAACCATAGATGGAAAATACATCCCCATTCGGCTTGAAGCTAAGGAGTCCCGTTTTTTTGATTTGTGGGGGTTACAAAATCACGTATTCAAACAAAACGAAAATCAGGTTTACCAGCTTAAAAACTATTCTAGTATTAAAAAAATACCCGAAGATGAAACCATTTACAAAGAAAATCAGGAGTATTTACGACTAGTGGAGTTTCAATATACCGGTGATGCTCGTTTTGGAAATGAATTTTTGGAGGAAACATTGGAAAATTTAAAACCACAATTGCCGCTCGGCTTTAGTTTTGAAAAAAGTGATCCCTACTTTTTTATGTTTCAAAAAAAGGAGAGCAATTATACTGTTTTACTTTTACTCATTATTCTAGTCACATATTTCATTACGGCCGTATTGTTTGAATCATTAAAACAACCCTTTATTATTTTGAGTAGTATTCCCATTTCTTTTATTGGCGTTTTCATCACCTTTTATGCCTTTGATTTTAATTTTGACCAAGGCGGTATGGCAAGTTTTGTATTGCTCAGCGGGCTAACAATAAATGCATCCATTTTTATTGTAAATGAATTTAATAATATAAGAAAAAACAATTCAGAGTCTAATATACTTTCTTTGTATGTGCTGGCTTTTAAACAAAAAATAATTCCCATATTACTCACCATTTTTTCTACAATTTTGGGCTTTGTTCCCTTTGTAATCGGAGGTCAAAACGAAGTTTTTTGGTTTGCTCTTGCTGTAGGGACTATGGGTGGGTTACTTTTTTCCCTAGTAGCTATTTTTGTCTATTTACCTTTGTTAACTTTAAAAACAAACGTTATTTAACCACAAACTGAACCGTCTCCCTGCTCTGTTGTTTTACAAATACTTCATACGGTTTTTCAACTCGATTGACTTCTTTGTTATTGAAGGGCCTAATGGTATAAAGCGTCACATTTTCATTGTACCAAAGCTTGAATTGGGCTTCAATTTTGTCAAAAATTCTTTCCGTTTATTGTACTTGTTATTTTAGGAGCTGTTTCAACTTTTCGATTTAATACCTCAAAAACCTTTTCACCTTAAAAAGCAATCCCAATCAGTAGCAGCAAGTGACTCTAATTATGCCCCGTTTGGATAAAAGCCCCGAGGGACACAATCCAAGAAGAATGATAATCCATCTAAAAAAACCTGACACGACCCAACAAACAGGACTAATACCTGTTACACACTGCTAGCGCCAGTTTTTTCTAATAATTCTTTTATTTCCATTTCAAGTCTTTCATAATTTTTCTGGTTGGCTACTTCTTTAGTAATAGTGACTTCTTCTCCGTTTTGGTCGGTGTATGTAGTTGGAATCATTGCTCCTTGAGAAAAATTAATTATTTGATTATCTCGTGTGATTAAATAGTTTGTCGGAAATCCCATAATATGTCTAAATCCAGAAATATCAATTGTTGTAGGTTCAGATTGCTTTTTTTGAGATGGAATTAAGAAAATATTTTTATGATAATCAGGCGCAATTTTTTCTAATTCCGATTGGGTATCCCAAAACAGAAGTACAAAATCTACTTTATCGTTATACTTTTCAACTATTTTATTTAAAGCAGGAACTTCAAATTTACAAGGGGGACACCAAGAAGCCGTAACTTGCAAAAAAATGGGTTTTTTTCTTTCAGATGTATTGTAAAATGTACTGTCAACAGTTTTAAATTTATAATCCTTGATGTAACTATTTAAAATAAGTATTTTTATTGAATCATTATATTTTAATGCATTCTCACTATCATTATTATCCCAATATTTTTGAGAATCTTCTCGATATTTTTTTATCTGACTTTCAGTATTAGAAAATAATTTTTTCTCAATTTTATTTTCAATTAGGTTCTCAAATGTTTCCTTTTCAGAATTTTTACAAGAATAAAGTGCTGTTATAGTGACTAATAATAAAAATATTTTTTTCATAGTTTACGATTTTGTCTTGCTAAATTGGTGCTGTCAGAGGGATATAGGTAGTCTCGCCGAAGGCAATATTATCCTATATCTGGTGTTATCTGGAGTGTTTTGTATCCCATTTCATTTTCAAATATAATCTTTTGTCTTTGGGATAACAAACACGGAGCCTGAAAAAGGACCCAAAACACTGCGAAGCTTCTTTTGCGATTTGTCGAAACGGGCTATTTTTTTATAGACCTTACGCTATACAAAGGAGCCCGGTGCGAACTAGGGGATTTCCCTTTTTCAAGCATTCCTTCAGCTTTTAAAAACCAGTAACCAGGATTGAAAAAACAACAAACACTTGATTTTTTAAAATTTTATCAACACCTTGACTCAAAGTCTTTTAGAGGTTCTCGGCGTCACCTAATTTAATTTGCACGATTTGCACGATCTTGATCGCTAAGACTTTGAAACGGTAATCTTTCATTGCCTTTGCTGCCTTTTAAAAGCCTCCGCATAATAAAAAAAAGTAAACATCACCCCAATCGGAAAAGAGTATCCAAGTCCTTTTTTAGATTACCGAATAACATAGGTATATAAGTCATGTCTTTGAAATTTATTATTGATCTATTTCGTTAGTACATATTAACATCCACTAATTTTAATCTAAAGTAGCACTTTCTGTTAAAACATCCAGGGGGATGGTGGGGTTTATGAGATTAAATTACAACTCCTTCATATTCAAAATCTTATGTAATTTCGGAGATGTCACGTTATACCTTGGGGAGTAGTTAAGCATATCAAAAATTAGATATCCGAACTGAACACGAAACGTATATCGTTTCGTGAATAGGAAAAGACCTTTAACCCAACGGATTTTGTATGTTCCCGAACGGAATATATAAACTTGTGTACCCGCTTCCCTTTCCGTGAACCATCGTGGGATCCTCTATAATCACCACAGCGGTATTTAACTTTCTTTTACTCCAAATAATAATGTGTCAACATTAAAGCAAATGTATCGAAGACCCCCATCTGGTAATGCTCTGCCATCCAGGGCAATCGTTTATGTGGCACTTTATTTTTAAGCTCTGGATACCAATTTAAAATTACCATAGCAATATCATATTTCGTTTTTGCGTGAAAAGCCAAAAAGGTTTGTTTAATCTGAGAACGTGAATAGGTTATCAAGTTAAGATTCTTGGCATGTGCCAACTGAACGACATCATCAATAATTCGTTTTTGACGTTTGGAAATTTTTCGGGAGGTGTAATCCAAAAGCAATACTATATCTGGTTTACAAAAGTCCAGTAACCACTTCACCTTTTTCATATACTTATGATGAGAAATAGGTCGAACTTTTTTAATACCATAATCTAAAATTTCTTTCGGTCCTTCACAAATAACAAAACCTACTCCAAAGGTATTTGGGTACAATACCAAGGTCACTTTTTGATAATTATTGGTTGTCATGATCTTTTTCATTTACGTCTTGTAAACAGCCAATGTTATTAAGCACTTCATATAAGGCAGCGATGCGCTTACTTAATTTTGGAGTTCTGACTTCATCTTCCAATTGGCTAATGAGCGATGTAGTTTTACTTGAAATTGTGTCTATCATTGCCAGCAAGCTATACTTAAATAATTTCTTCAGTGGTGTTTTGGTAATGATGTGATAAGCTATTATTACGCGATTTGGAGGTAACTTTTTACCATTTTCATACTTGGATAGGTTGGAGAAATCCATATCCAATAGATAGGCCATATCTTGAAGGGTTAAGTTTGCACTCCGTCGCGATTGTTTTAAATAATTGATAATATTCATATTATTGTGAAAGTCATAGGGGTTAATCGCCTATGACTTTTATTATACTAGCTTTGCTTCTCTTTTTCTTGGAGTTGTGCTTTTTGGTACTGGAGTACCAAAAAATTTCGCTTTCGCCTAAAATATGTTTATTAACTTGTGGATAAGACTGTTCGTCTAATATAAATTGGGGTTGTTATTTTGTTTCTTTAAAATATCTTGATGTCGCTCTGAATCAGTTTGTCTTTGAATAGTATTTTTTATTGCTGTTGTGTTTTCTTTTGTAGGTGTTTGTTTTGTATATGGTGGAAAAGTAAATATGTTTGCTAACTTATCTACCAATGTTTGCTTCTTTAAGCTTCGAAAATAGGGTGCATATGCGTAATAAATACGTTTCTTTCCTCGTCTGTCTTTTGGGTGTCGTAATTCCCTCTCGTTAGAATCTAAAGCAACAATCAACTCTTTATATATCAATTCAGAAATCGCCATAGATACAGATTTAGAGGTTAATCGCGTTCTTTTGGAAAAGAACGAAATACTAATCCAATCTTTGCGTTTCCGTTGCTTGGTTTTTGGATCTATCCATCCCAGGGTCTGCCTAATTACCACTAAGAGCACCTTTAATTGTGCTTGATTTACATAAGGTAAGTACTGGTCAAATATTTCATTGGGCACCTGCGTTGAATGATGATAATACATACTTAAGAGTATCTGTGAGATACGGTAAACTGGAAAGTTATGCCTATTGGGTTTTTTTATACCAAATGGCTGAACTACTGGAATTTTAATATTCGCTTATGGTTGTACTATGCTTGAACCCCTCCCAAAACATATTAAATTATCAGATAAAGCCATAGGAAAGCTAAAAGAGGCTTTATATCAAGAAATTGGAATCTCTACAAAAGAGTTTAAATCTGAGGAATTACATCGTTTAGGAAGTTTTGTTTTAAAGGTCGTAACCCTTTCCTCAAAAATTAAACTAAAAAAGCTAAATGATAGAAAAATAACTTCCAAAAGTTAAAATACTGTTATATACTAAATAATGCCAAACACAAAGTATAAAACAGCATTCATAATGCATTATGAGTAGAAAAGGGGCAGTAACAGGCTTTGTGTTTGGCGACCAAGGTTGTTTAAAGTTACTGCTCCTTTTGTAATACGTAATCGAATTAATATCATAAAAAACATGTTGCCAAATGAAACACAAAACTATATATATGGTGCTTATGCAAGAAAATCATCTGAGTCTGAAGACAAACAAATTCAATCCATCGAACGTCAAATTGATGAGCTTTTAGAGGTAAAAGAAAAGGATCTACTAACGCTATACGACAAACCCATTGAAGAGTCTAAATCAGCTTTTTCAATAGGACGAGAAGGGTTTGGTAAACTTATAAAGCTTACAGAGAAAGGAGAAATAAATGCCTGGCTTTGTTGGCATGCTAACCGTTTGTCTAGAAATCCAATTGATGCAGGAATTATCATTCATTTAATGGACTTAGGAAAATTAAATCATATTAGAACACCATCAAGGATTTATTTAAATACCCCTACTGATAAAATGATGCTGCAGATAGAATTTACAATGTCTAAAAAAGATTCTGATGATAAAAGTATCTTTGTCAAAAGCGGTCTTGAAAAGCGGTATAAAAAAGGTTATCCAAACGGTAAAGCTCCAATAGGTTTTTTAAATGACAAGACTAAGGAAAAAGGAAGTAGAGATTGGTATGTTGATCTTGATAGGTTTGAAAAATTACGTTTGTTATTTAAACGTTTTTTAAAAGGCGATGATTCTATTAGCTCTATTACTAACTATGCAAGAAATATACTAACTCTGACAACACCAAAAAATAAACGAATTGGTGGTAAATTAGTTGGTCGTTCACTTGTTGAGCATATATTAAAAAATCCCATTTATGCAGGTTTTTTTTACTCACTAAACAAGGATGGAAAACAAACTACTAAACGGGAATTGCATCAAGATATACCTAGGATAATTACGAAAAATGAACATATAAAAATCCTTTATATCCTGAGAAGTCGTTTACATCCTAAACTACAAAAACACACAACCCTTTATCAAGGATTTATAAAAAGTCCCAAAGGAGAATTCATCGGGGCTGATTTAAAATTTCAACTAATTTGTGACTGTAAACATAAGTTCTCATATCGCAATAAAAACAGATGTCCAAAATGTGATATTTTAATAGATGAAATGAAACATCCAAAATACTTAAATTACACATATTATTACAACATTAAGCGAAGAAAAGACAGAAATACAGAAGCAAAATGTATTGAAGAAAATAAGATAAATGAACATATCCTTAATTATTTTAAAAATGATCTATTTGTACATCCATTTTTATGTAATTGGGCAAAAAAACATCTCAAGGAAATGAATGATGTAATAATTAATCATAAAATTCAAGAAGTTGAGTTATATGAACAAGAGTTAAAAGGACTGAAAGAACAAAAGCAAAGATTACTATCTGTATATTCTAAAGGGCATCTAGAAGAGGATAGTTATGTTACTGAAACTAAAAAAATTGATACTAGGATTAATGATTTACATGTAAACACTGAATCCGCTGATTGGGTTTCTGTTATAGAGCAATATTTAAATTTAGGTAAAGAGTGTGTCTATATTTTTGAAAATGGAAGCTTAGAGGATAAAAGAGACTTATTGAACGAAATGAGTTCGAACCTAATTTGGAACGAAGAAAACCTTAGTATTTCCAACGATAATTGGCTAAATCACTTCATAGAAACGCTAAAACAGTTAAAAATCAAATATCCGCAGTTCGAACCTGAAAAACCTGTTGATTTTAAAGGTTCTAAAGCTCTTTTTAAGACTAGTTGTCCAATTATGCTGGAACTATTGGACAATGTTCGAACACAATTATTATCTCATAAGGGTTTAAGAAGCAATTGGTATTAATGACCAATGTTGTAATCACCAATTAGCATTACTCCCAAATTAAGAACACTAAATTATTATGGTGGATATGACTCGCATATTCCATCCCTATATTTCATATTTTGCTCAAACGGATTATAGAAACCAAAAAGATGTTTTTGGCATTTATCAACACGACCGTTTGGTTGGAATGTATTTATTGGGTAAAACAGGAACTGGAAAAACGAATGTTTTAGAAACCCTTATCCACCAGGACATCATAAACCAACGAGGTGTGTGCCTTTTTGATACTAATGGAGACCTTGTAAAGAAGGTTTTTGATTCATTGCCTGTATTGAGAAAGAAGGATCTTGTCTATCTTGATACTTCAAATATCAATATTGAATGGGGTTACAATCCGCTCCGAAGAGTATCTTATCAGCATCGCCATTTGATTGCATCGCATATTATAGAAACCTTTCAAAAATTATGGGGACAGCAAGCTTGGGGAATTAAATTGGAACATATACTCCGGAATGTGATTTTAACCTTGCTCGACCAACCTAAAGCGACTTTTTCAGATATTAACCGAATACTCATTGACGAACCCTATCGCCAACAATGTCAAAAGAATATTGTTGCCAATGAGGTGAGGCAGTTTTGGACACATCAATTTTCAAAATATTCAAAAGCTGATGTGCTTCCGGTACTAAACAAAATTGGTGGCTTTCTTGCTATTCCAATGATAAAAAAGATTTTAGTAGATAACCCAAAACAATTGTCCATTCAATCAATCATTGATAACGAAAAGATTTTTTTAGTGAATCTTTCAAAAGGAACCCTAGGTACTGATGCATCACACCTCCTGGGTTCCTTGCTATTGAATTCCCTTTCAGCTGCTGGATTTCATCGCTCGACTATTCAAGAAGAAGAGCGAAAACCTTTCTTTATCTATCTTGATGAATTTCACAACTTCACAACCTTATCTCTGGTCAATATGTTTTCTGAACTTAGAAAATTCAAAGTAGGATTTATTGTCGCTCATCAATACCTAAATCAATTGCCGGTAAAAATCAAAGAAGCTGTTTTGGGTAATATTGGAACGATTATTTGTTTCAGGATTTCATATATGGACGCTAAATATATGGCTCAAGAATTCTACCCTATCATAACAGCAAATGATTTTATCCAACTTGAGAACTTTCATATCTATCTCAAACTTTTGATTGATGGAAAACCTTCTAAACCCTTCTCTGCCAAAACCATTACTAAAGATTGGTTAAAATAACCAAAAGGCTAAACTACAGCCTTTTTTGTTTTCGGTAATAATACAGCTAAACCTTACTGATGTATTTCTTAAACATACATCGTAAACAGAACCTTAAACTAAATAGCTATGAAACAGACAAAAGAAAAAAAAGAGGCACTTGCAATAAGCGCCTGCCACGAAGTACAGATCCATTATAAGCGACCACTCTTCGATACCGGGAGGAAGATCGATTCCTCCGAAACTGCCAATACTATCTTGAGGGATTTTATTGACATTAATCGTATCGACCATAAGGAATTCTTCTGGGTTATCCTGCTCACCAATGCAAACCAAGTGATTGGTATCAGTGAGATAGGTGCTGGCTGTACCAAAGGCGTTACCGTAAATACCAAAGAAGTGTGCCAGTTGGCACTCCTGACCAATGCAGCCAGTGTCGTTGTTGCCCATAACCACCCAAGTGGAAAACTAAATCCGTCTGTTTGCGATCATAAAATGACTGCAAAGATCAAAGATATACTCAATATCATCGATGTCATCTTGCTCGACCATTTAATTATTACCTCAGAAGCCTTCACATCCTTTGCGGACAACAAATGGATGTGAGACAAAACCATTATGCTCAAGACCCCCATAAGTTACTACGGAGGAAAGCAAAAAATGCTTAATCATATCCTCCCAAATATTCCTGAACACAAAATCTACACCGAAGCATTTTTTGGTGGTGGTGCTGTCTTCTTTGCCAAAGAAAAATCTGAATCAGAAATCATTAATGACACCAATGCCATGGTGATAAACTTCTATGAAGTTTGTAAAACCGATTTTGAAAATTTGAAGGCAAAAATAGAAGCTACCCTCTTTTCAAGGGCTACCTATTCAGTTGCTTGGAGTATTTATAGAATGCCCCACTTGTTTGATAAACTACAGCGGGCTTGGGCATTTTATGTGGGAACGAATATGGGTTTTGGATGCAGGATTGGTTCTTGGGGTTTTGATAAATATGGTAAACGGGTTAAAGCCTTTGAGAATAAAAAACTACAATTTGATGGTTCAATCATTAAACGATTGGCGAGTGCCCAAATTGAGCATTCAGATGCCTGTAGGATTCTTGAACTATACAACACTGGTGATGCTTTTCATTATGTTGATCCACCGTATATCAATACAAATCAGGGACATTATGATGGTTATTCGAGAGATGAATTTATTGAACTCTTAAAAACCTTAACTCAAATTAAAGGCAAATTTTTATTGAGTTCTTATCCGTCCGAGCTTCTCGAACTCTACACCAAAGAATTTGGATGGTACACCAAAGAATTCTCAAAACCACTGACCGCAAGAAAAGGAGTAGCAGGTAAATCAAGAGGAAGTAAGAAAGTAGAAGTGCTTACTGCAAATTTCCCATTAGTATAAAACTGAATTATTAATCTTCACCACTATGGTGCCTAAAACAAAGAAAAATGAAACGAGTAATTGAAAAAACCGTTAACCTCGATTTGGTTGGCGTAAATGGAAATGCCTTTATGATTATGGGTGTTTTTGGAAGACAAGCTAGAAAAGAAGGCTGGTCTCAGGATGAAATTGATTCAGTACTAAAAGAAGCAAAGAGTGGTGATTATAACCACCTTTTGGCTACGATCAAAAATCATTGCGAACCTAAAGATGAAGACCATGACCATTAAAGAACGGAAACGAATCCTCTACTTTTTGGAAGCCTGTATGGCTAATTTGGAAAGTCATGATGAGAATCAAATCAACCCTGAATTTTTGAATTTCTTCTCAAGAACAGAACTTATGGACATGGTACTGTGGCTCTATAGTAATTACGATAAAAACATGCTTACTGAAAAGACCGATGCCGAGTTATTGGAACTGGTAAATGATGACGCTAATATACTGGTCTATGTCATTGAACAATGGAAAAATAATATTAGTGCAGTACCAAAATTGACCCAAGACGAAGTCATTGAGTTATTTGAAAAGATGCCAATTAGTATTCACTATCTGAGGGATAAACCTGTTGAACAGTGGGATGATTACGATGTCAGCAACTACTATTCCCTCCTGTTTAAACATGGAAAGACCAAGCGTGTATTTGCCATTTTTACTTCTGATGTAAAAGATGAAGATAAATATGCGGTCACCACCAAACCCTCTTACTTTTTTGACACTAACGAAGAGGCAGAAGCGGAAATCAACAACATTCTAGCTGAAGGAAAATTTACCCGAGGGGATCTTGTGGTACATAGCCTTTGGTCAATAACTTAAAACTAAATATTAATTTTAAAACTAAATATTATGAATGCAACTATTGTAGATGTTTTAATAGAAAACATCAAAACAGACCAAAGCCTTCTGGAAGAAACAGAAGCACAGATTGAAACTGCTAAAGAAAACAAGCGAAGTGTAATGGATCGTCTTAAAGATTATAGACGTGATATTACTGTATTGTTGAAGTATGCAGATGATGAACAGCGCAAACGAATTGAAGAACTTGGTTTTGATTTTTCGGAATCAGATAAAGGCCTCAATCCTGTAGCTACTTTGGTAATGGATATTATTATGAAAGCCAAAGACAAGCAGTTGACGAATGAGGAACTGTATAATGCGTATGTAAAGACCTTCAAGAAAAAGGAGGATGCGTTTAATTATACGGAGTTCAACATAAAATGTCGTTCGCTGTTCAATACGCAACGTTTACTTCGTAAAAAAGGCAAAGACCCAAAGTCCTCAAGGGATGATATTATCTCTCTGAACGGTCGGGTTGTGGAAACCAAAAAGGATACACCCAAATCCAAATGATATGAAGAATAGTTATTTGGACTTGTTTGACAGTCAGCAAAAGGCAATCGACCATGCGATGTGGCTCAATTTTAAATACCGCATCGCAAGGATTGTCTTTGGGGTCATCCATGGCCCTGAGAATAATTGGGCTGTGTGCGAGGAAGCAACTGCACAGGAAATGGAAACATCGTTTTTGGATAGTGTGCCAAACAACCATTCGGATATGTCGTATACCACCATACGGCATATATGGATGGACAATGAAGCACTTCCTCATTGGGAGTCCATCATCGGGATATTTTCCACCACAGACGGGGAAATCCTCCGCTACCTGCTTCACGCGAAAATCCCTCTTGAAAAGTTCATCCGTTTTGAACTGGCCTCAAGGGGATATGACGAAAACCACCGTTGGTGTGGGTTTGAAAAAGCCGGAGAGATCTGGTTGAAATAATTGAATATGTTGAAAACGCTTGTCTGTCGATGGGCGTTTTTTGTTTTAAATCGTCTTGATTTTATTTATATAAGGCTCTGTAAATAATAAAGTTGTGTATATTTGGTGTTGGTAGCTGAAAAAACAAAATTGTAGCCTTCCCATTTTTAAAAAACTCTAAGAGAATAAATTGAAAAATTCTTTTTTAGACTCACGATTATTTTTTTTCAATAATCAATTGCTTAATGGTTATTGGATAGTCCAAAAAGGATGATGATGAATATTATTTTCATATAGATGAATTTGCCTGTATCACTTATCACTTGAATTGAATTATTAAGATGTGATTATAAGTTACCTGTCAATTTGATTTTTAGTAAAGATAACTAGGATGGCGATGATATTCGTTCCTAAATTGAAATAGGGTCGGTGATGGCTTTAATAACTCGCAAGTCTTATTCATATCAATGCTCATTGTTTTTTTTCGGTATTCTTCCTTAAATTTATATAGATAAAAATATCCTACTGCCACATATAAACCTCCCATTGCCTTAATGGCATTTTCAAGAGTAGCTTCTTGAAAAAACTCGTGACGATGATGTTTTACTTGGTTATGGCTCTTCCACCACGTAGGGTTTTCACCTTCATTCCAAGCTTTCCAAGGTACAAAATCAAAGCCATAACGATGGATAAATACTGATTCATTGCTAAAATCTGAAATATATTCTCCGATTATCTTTTGATAATGATTAATATTACTAGCTTTTGTTCTCTTTTCTATAAAAAAGCAAAGTTGCTTGAGTAATACATCAACTTCTGATGACGCTGATAGCAATATCCGAGCCAATTCAATAGAATAAGTAGGAAGATTATGTTCTGTAAATTCAATGTATCTAGCCACTTTAGCTAAATCATCTTCGAGAGAAAGAAAATAATTCCAATGGTGTTTTGAGTCAGTCGCAATTATCATCTATGTATTAAGATTTTTAAAATTTAAATATGTAAAACTCTTTGAAGTGACCGGGTAAATATGCAACTTTATTCATCTGATAATAGTTTAATAATTGCTAATGCTGCTATTCCACCTAAAATCCACCCCAAAGCACTATTGTTTTCAGAGTTGCTTTTATAGTTTTTGATATTTGCTTTAATCTGTTCAATTTGTTGATTTGGGTAATGGCGATTAAATCTAATTACATTTGGATGATGTAATAACTCACTTTTAACTTTTACAGAATCCTCTACAAGTAAAAGGCTTGGAATATTATTATCCAATGCAATTCTCCATTCGTTAAAGACATTTTGATTTCTATTGCCATATTGGGTTATCAATCCTATAAAAAGAGATGCTTTTAGAATACTATTGTATGTAGACCTATGAACTAAATAATTGTAATCAGCATAACTCGAATCGATAGAGAAACCTTCTTCTCTCAATAAATTTGAAAGTAGAGTAAGAACAAACTGCTCGCTATCCCTAAGAGCATATGATATGAAAGCAATTTTATTCATAATTCAAGTTTAATTTTCTCAAGCCGTAAATCTCTTTCTCTGGAATATTCATAATATTTTGGAAAATATTGGTTATGTAACGTGCCTACAAAACCAAGTATTTGTCTAAAATGATTTCCATTCCATATTTCGTAAGAAATACCGCTTTTATTATTTCTTAGCTTTTCAAAGGATTCTGTTACTCCAACGTGCACAGAACCCTTTACGACAAGTAGATATCCACAAGCACCATATTCACTTATTAGTGTAGGAATATTAATCTTGTCCATATGTTTCTTTAGTAAACTATTATAAAATTTGCATTGAACAACCCATTTCCTTTCGTAAGTAACAATAGTATCATCAATCATAAGAGTAACTAATATATCTCTTCCACCATCTGGACCTCTACCTGAAGGTTCAACTCTGACATTAGTTATCTGATTTGTATCAAGCTTTTTGATTTCTCTAAAATAATCAGCTACGAGGTCTTCAAACTCCTCCCAATCCTTTATTTCGTTAAAATCAATTTTCATTTAAATTATTTTTGAGTATTACTGGCAACTGTTTCTTGTAGCAATCGTAGTTTAGTTTTTAGCAGTAGTTATCTAGCTCTCTTCATATTCTTCTAACCAATTGTCTACGTCATATTTTAATTCAGACTCTAAATATTCCCGAAATTTATGTAATGCATATTCAATTACCTTTGCCGGTTTTAGGGTTCCATCTTTGTTACGCCCATGTCCTTTTTCTTCAACTCGCTTGAATTCATTTGAAAATGAAATATAGTTACTTGAATTATATTCTAGTCTCACCTTAGTATCATTCTTCTCAACAACATAATTGAAGATTAAATTATCCTCTAAGTTGTTCTCAATAATTTTTTCAATTTCGGGTAATAGTTCATTGATCGATTTTGCTAACTCTTTCGCCCAATCTAATTTGCCCTGCTTTTTTAAAAATGCTTTAAATATTTTAAGTTCCTGAAGTCCTTCTTCCAAATACATTATATTGTCCATAAATTTAGAAGCATTACCATAAGGTCTGTAAAAAGGATAATCTCCTGCTAGATTCGATTGGGATTCAACTACAAATTCCCAAGGGTTTGTCATTTTAGAAATAATATTTGCGTGATCAATTATTTCTTCAATTTCATAAAAACTATACGATAAATGTTTTTTAGTTTCTTTAAAAATCTCACTTGTTACTCCATATGTATTGGATACAATATAATCGTCGAATTCTGAATCAATTTTGGAAAGTTCTATCGAATAAGGAGATACATGTGAAATATGAAGTCCATCTATATTTTTAGAAACTCTGGGGTCAAAATCAGAATAAAGAATCGAAGACTTTATTGCTTCAATCGTAGCTTTATCAATATTATTTGCCAATAATAAATTTTCAATAAAGGAAATAAGACGATCACGCTGGATAATAACACTTTCTTTAGTTTCAGAACTTGAATTCCAGTATGTACTATAATGTTTGTCAATTAGTTGAATTAATCTATCATCTCCGATAAACCTAATCTGTTTATCAAGATTATTTTTTCTTAGGGTATTTATGACAGATTCTTGTGCACCACTAACAATTCTTCCACTAGTCATTACCCATACTTCATTAATAAAGACTTGTCGCATATTAAACAAATCTTCATAAGGACTATCGAAAGCCTGTTGAACTTGATTAACCACAGTCATTAGTCCCGAATTCGTAGATGCGTTTCCAGTCAAATTATCCGATTTTGCTACAACAGCTAGAAACCTTTGTTCATTTAACCTGTCATACTCAAAACAGATAATATCTTTACCTTTTTCCTTTGATCCATGATACTCGATAGGAGCTATGTAGCCCATTTTACTGAGGAGAGGTATAATTAAATCCTGTCTTAACTCTTTCTCATTTAGGTTTTTTAGGATCTCTTTTTTCTCATTTGGATTCATTAGGATTGATTGAAGTAATTATATAGCCTGATTTAGTAAGATATTTGTCTTAAATATCTGATTACTTAAACTTTAAATTATACTTTTTCTCTTCAGTGAGTCTAAATATGAAATTTGATGAAAAGTTAAGGAAATTTTACACGTTCACAAGAGCGAAAGAATATTTTATAAGCGTTAATTATTATGCTACTAGCAGTTGTGAAGCAAAATTGTTTGAGATATCCAACTTGCAGTAACTTTTAAATCAACTCTTGTATTAAAGTTATTTATTCAATATCAATAATTCTTTTACTAGGATTTCGGTGGTATAGTTCTTTTTTCCATCTTTATCCTCCCAAGAACGATTGGTGAGTTTGCCTTCTATTGCAATTTCTTGACCTTTATTGATATAGTTTTCAACAATGCTGACCAAGCCACCCCTTACAATTATATTATGCCAATAAGCACGCTCAACCTTGTTTCCGGTTTTATCTTTATAACTATCGTCGGTCGCCATTGAGAATTTAGCCATTTTGTTACCATCTTTGAAAGTTACTATTTCAGGATTTTGTCCTAATCTTCCAATTAACTGTACTTTGTTACGTAATGCATTCATAATTTTCAATATTTAAAGGATTATATATTCTAGGGTCATAGCCCATAAATTCTATTATTTTTTTGATATTCTTTTTTTGTGGTTTGCTTTCGCTGTATTCCCATTTGTGTATGGTGGATTCATAAACATCAAGCTCTAACGCCATTTCATGCGCTGTGTAGCCGTGGGAAAGACGGTACTGGCGTACAAAGTCACCCATCGACTCTGCGTGACCTGGGTAGCCTTTAGGAAGCCAAACAGCCTCTAGTTCGATTTCGCAAATGGTCAACGACGTTGTGCCAATCTGTGCGTTCTACTTTTTTGCCGTCTTTGTCTTTGTAGCTGTCATCTGTAGCCAAAGAGAATTTGGCCATTTTGTTGCCGTCGGCGAAGTTAATGATTTCAGGTTCCTGCCCTAATCTTCCAATCAACTGTACTTTGTTTCTAAGTGCGTTCATAATACTAAAATTTAATGGTTAAACAATTGATACTATCGAGTTCTGATGTTTCGACGATGCAAAGATTATACAGCCTGTAAATTTTATTCGGTTATTACACATTTACTTTCGTTTATTATCGTTTACAAGCGGTTGTAATCGTTTGTACTTGTTTTTATACTTGATATACAGAAGTTTATAAATCAAATTTTGGTTTAGAGAAATGTTGTATTTTTAGATGGAGCAAATAAAATTTGAGTAGTTGTATGTTGGCTATTTATCCGCAACATCATGAATCTAATGCAGTTTTTAAATCAAAAAATGAAACGAATATTAAAACGCACATTATTAACGATAATCATTTTAGGTGGCCTCATTTTTCTAGCTTTCAAGTTGTCCCCTTATCCATCTGTTTGGATTATTAGATATGCTTTTAACAAAGAGGCTATACGAGTCAATAAAGAACTTGAAAAGTATGTTCCTGCTAACATAGAAACAATCAGTAATGTGCATTACGACAAAGATGACCAAAATGCCTATTTGGACACCTATTTTGATAAATATGCTGTAAAATCAAAAAACAGATTACCTATTATCGTCTGGACACATGGTGGAGGTTTGATTTCCGGTGATAAAAATCAATTGAGCAATTACTGCAAAATTCTTGCTTCTAAAGGTTATGTGGTTTTTTCAATCGGCTATACTATTGCTCCTGAAGCTAAATATCCCACTCCCATTCAACAACTCAATAAGGCATTGGCCTTTATTTCATCAAATTCAGATCAATTTAATGCAGACAATTCATTTTTTATTTTAGCAGGAGACTCAGCAGGTTCAATGATTTCAGCTACTACAGCAAATATTATTACCAGTCCTAAATATGCTCAACTCACCGAGGTAGAACCAGGACTAAACTCCACCCAATTGAAAGGCTTACTCTTGTATTGTGGGATTTATGAAATTGACAATTTAAAAGTCGAAGGAGCATTTGGATCTTTTTTACGGACTGTAGCTTGGGCATATTTTGATAAAAAAGATATCTCAAATGACGAATATGCAAAAAGTGCTTCTGTTACAAATTTCCTTACCAACTCTTTTCCCCCGACCTTTATTTCGGCTGGAAATAAGGATCCTTTATTACCTCAATCCAGACTTTTAGCTGAAAAACTTTCCGCATTAGAGGTGCCAATAGATACCTTGTTTTTTTCTGATAATTATGAACCCGCATTAGAGCATGAATACCAGTTTACCCTCAATGAAGAAGGTAAACTCGCATTGGAAAGGTCAATAAAATTTATAAAATCTTTATCTGCAACATCGGCTCCAAACTATGACTTCAACTAATTGGCTTAGAAAATTCAAGAGGATTTTCTTTAGGTCTAAATTTTATTTATTAAATTGATTGCTCAATCCACGTCATACCCCTTGCCCAGAAACGTTACAATAAATATACCTCACCATGACCGCCGATGAAAAACTAAAACTTATTAAAATAGCCCACACCGCAATCTGGGTGTTTTTCAACGTAGTTATTTTTTATATGCTTTATGCGGTACTTGTGAATAAAATTGATATTTGGCTTTGGGTAGGGTATGGCATTATTGTACTCGAAGGGATTGTATTGGTCATTTTCAACATGTTTTGTCCGCTGACGGTCTGGGCGCGCAAATATTCAGATTCTACAAAAGACAATTTTGATATTTATTTGCCCAACTGGCTTGCCAGACATAATAAATTGATTTATACGTGCATTATGGTTGTCATCCTTATTCTTACGATTATCCGGCTTACGACCTGATGCCCTGTAATATTTAAAAATAATTTACCTTTTGGCATTGCTCAATCCTTACCCAATACGTACTTTTGTATATTATATTATAGCATACCTTATGAAACCAGATCTTTTTGAAGCACCCGATTATTACAATCTTGACGAACTTTTAAGTGATGAGCACAAATTGGTGCGTGATGCCGCACGTGAGTGGGTAAAACGCGATGTTTCCCCTATCATTGAAGAATATGCTCAAAAAGCAGAATTCCCTACACAAATTATCAAAGGCCTGGCAGAAATTGGTGCTTTTGGTCCCTACATCCCCGAAGAATATGGCGGTGCAGGTCTGGATCAGATTTCTTACGGTTTGATTATGCAGGAAATCGAAAGAGGGGACAGTGGTGTGCGGTCAACCGCATCTGTACAATCTTCATTGGTAATGTATCCCATCTGGAAATATGGCACAGAGGAACAACGTCAAAAATTCCTTCCCAAACTGGCAAGCGGGGAGTGGATGGGTTGTTTTGGATTAACAGAACCTGATCATGGGAGCAATCCGGCCGGCATGGTGACTAACTTTAAAGATAAAGGAGACCATTATCTTTTGAACGGTGCCAAGATGTGGATTTCAAATGCGCCTTTTGCACAGGTTGCGGTAGTATGGGCGAAAGATGAAAGCGGAAGAATTCACGGCCTCATTGTAGAACGTGGTATGGAAGGGTTCTCAACACCTGAAACCCACAACAAATGGTCGCTGCGTGCATCGGCAACAGGCGAACTGATTTTTGACAATGTAAAAGTTCCCAAAGAAAATTTACTTCCTAACAAATCCGGACTTGGAGCGCCGCTGGGTTGTCTGGATTCTGCTCGTTATGGGATTGCCTGGGGCGCTATTGGAGCTGCGATGGATTGTTATGATACGGCACTTAGATATTCCAAAGAGCGTATGCAGTTTGGAAAACCCATTGGACAATTTCAATTACAGCAGAAAAAATTGGCCGAAATGATCACTGAAATCACCAAAGCCCAATTGTTAACCTGGCGTTTGGGTGTTTTAAGAAATGAAGACAAAGCCACTTCAGCACAAATTTCCATGGCAAAACGCAACAATGTAGATATGGCCATCAATATTGCACGTGAAGCACGTCAAATTCTTGGCGGCATGGGAATCACGGGTGAGTACAGCATTATGCGCCACTCGATGAATCTTGAGAGTGTGATTACCTATGAAGGCACACACGACATCCATTTATTGATTACAGGGCTTGACATTACGGGGTTAAATGCTTTTAAATAGAAAAAAATGAAAAAAAAATTATTGATTCTTTTTTGTAGTCTTTTTATTTATAATATGGTTTTTTCACAGGCCAAACCCATAGAGAAAGTAAGCTTTGACCATTTTAATACTGAAACGCAATTCAGTAGTGATGATTTGGATTATATGGAAATGATCTGGTGGTTACCTACTGAATTTTGGAAGATAATATATGCAAATGACCCCACTATAAGTCAGGAAGAAATTGATGAAGTAGTGAGCGTAGTAGACAATTATTTAATTGCCATTGTGATAAAAGGTAAAATCGGAGCGTTTGGTGGAGTTAAATATGAATCCTTTGAGGATTTAAAATCTCATATCCAGGTAAGATACAGAAGTGAGTTACTTTCTATTGTTGAAAAAAGCACAATGGATTCAGACTTACAAAACCTGCTGTCAATTATGAAGCCCATTATGGCCAATATGCTTGGTAATATGGGTCAAAACCTGCATTTCTTTGTTTTTGATAATCCTAAAGGGAAAAATTTATTACCGGTGAATGCGCTTTCTAATGATGCATTAAATTTTAGTATGGACGGGTATACTGTAGATGTCGATTTGCCTCTCTCAAGCCTGCTGCTTGAAAAAGTTTGTCCTCAAGACCTGGCTGAACTCAATGGAAAATGGAACTATTGCCCTATACATGGAAAAAAACTGACAAACCAATAAGTTTCAAAAGCAAGAGTATACCTCTCATTTTTTGTTGGTTTAGTTTAAACTTACTTCTATACAGCTATGGTGAAAAGCAAATGTTTTTCACCTCTTTTATTTTTTAATAATAAATAAATCCCAAAAAAAATATATCAGGAAATTATTTTGCTTACCTTTTCTTGGTAATTAATACAGAAGAAACATGTCTCAAGGGAAAAAATTACTTTATACTTCTGCGGCCGTAGTTGTCGGCCTTTATTTTCTTTTTTTAGGATTGATAGAGTCCCGGGTTTTTTTAGCCCCTTTAGTTATTGCAATAATTTTAGCTTTATTAATGATGCCGGTTGCACGAAAGATGGAAAGCTGGAATATCAACAGGCCCATAGCAGCTTTACTTAGTACTACTGCTTTGATGTTGCTTTCCTTTGGTTTTTTTATTGTAGTATCCTTACAGGTAAACAGTTTTGTAAATGACTGGGATACGATTGTAGAGAATATGAAACCCAAGCTGGAACAACTGGAAAATCTGGTCTATGAAAATACACCTGTAGATGAAGAAGCCATCAAAGAATACAGGGAAGAAAACAGCCTCACCAGCATGGCAAGCGGTGGCGGAGAAAAAGCTTTAGGCTTTGTAGGCTCAATCTTTGGATTTATAACAGATTATCTGCTCGTTTTTATTTATATATTCTTTCTTATAAACTACCGGGGTAAATTCCGCATCTTTATATTAAAATTATTTTCTGAGGAAAACCAACAGGAAGTTAAGGATGTAATCAGACAAACCACAAAAGTGGGGCAACAATATTTGCTTGGAAAACTAATTTTGATTCTTTGTTTAAGTGTTCTATACAGTATAGGCCTGGGGATATCGGGAGTGAATAATTTTATCCTGGTAAGTATTATTGCTGCATTTTTAACGCTGATTCCTTTTCTGGGGAATTTAATCGGGATGTTTCTGGCTGTAGCATTTGGATTTATCATAAGTGGTGATATTAGTGTTCTCATCGGAATCCTAATTACATTTACCGTAGTTCAGTTTCTGGAAAGCTACATTTTTGAACCCTATATTGTGGGTGACAAAGTAGATGTGCAACCATTTTTTGTTATTCTTGCCATTATTTTGGGTAACATGCTTTGGGGAGTGGTTGGTATGGTGATAGCAGTTCCTACCTTGGGGATCTTGAATATATTATTCAACCACGTGGAGCCTTTAAAACCGCTTGGGTATTTGTTCAGTAATGAAAAAAAGAAATCCAAAAAAACAAAATCCTAATCTTGGATTTATATCCTAAATAAATCCTAAAATGTTAATTTTTAGGATTTTATTACTATTTTTAATATTTTTTAAACGTGTATATTCAAGCTCAAAATCAACCATGATATGAGCTTTACAAGAAAATTACTCTATACCGGTGCCGCTTTAACTACCGGGCTTTATTTTTTATTTTTAGGATTAATTGAAGCCAAAGCTTTTTTGGCACCCCTGGTAACCGCAATTATTCTGGCATTGCTTATGATTCCGGTTTCCAATAAAATAGAATCCTGGGGGATGAACAGGGGAATATCTTCCCTTATTAGTACTATTATCATCCTGATAGTTTCACTTGCAATAGCCTCACTGGTTTTCTTTCAAATTAAAAATTTTGTAAATGACTGGGAAAAAATCGAAGAGACTATGGGGCCGAAGATTGAACAAATTGAAAACTACTTTTTGGAAGAGACAGACATAGTACAGAAAGATATAGATGGTTATAAGGAAAAGGGTAATATATACAACATGCTTTCCGCGCCAAATTCAGGCAAAACAGTTTTTGGAGCTTTAGGCACTGCTGTTGGCTTTATGACTTCAATGATATTAATGCTTGTCTATATTTTCTTTTTGCTCTTTTATAGAAAAATGTTTAAAAAATTTATCCTTAAATTATTTTCTAATGAAAAGGAGCATGAGGTTAAATGTGTAATAGATCAGACTGCAAAAATTTCCCAACACTATCTAGCCGGAAGGTTGGTGCTAATGGTAATTCTTGCAATTTTGTATAGTGTGGGTCTTGGCATATCCGGTTTAAGCAATTTTATATTAATAGGTATAATTGCAGCAGTTCTTAGTTTAATTCCCTTTTTAGGCAATATTATTGGTCTTGCACTGGCCATGGCGTTTGGATATTTAACCACCGGTGAAACAGGCGTTTTAATCGGAGTAATATTAACATTTGCCGTAGCGCAATTTATAGATAGTCTTATACTACAACCTTATATTTTAGGAGGAAAAGTGAACATACACCCGTTATTTATCATACTTGTTTTAATTCTTGGGAATATGGTCTGGGGTATAGTTGGGATGGCATTGGCAATTCCAATACTGGGTATCATCAATATTGCCTTTGGATATATAAAACCTTTACAGCCGCTTTCTTATTTATTAAGCAACCCAAAAGAGGATCGCAAAAAATAAATTATTCTTCAGGAGCTAACGTAACTTTAAGGCCTTCGAGTTGCGGTGTGATATGAATTTGACATCCAAGCCGGCTGTTATCTTTTACGAAAAAGGCTTCAGAGAGCATGGCTTCTTCTTCGTCACCTTTTTCAGGGAGTAAATGATTACTTTCAATATAGCATTGACAAGAAGCACACATCGCCATACCACCACAAATGCCGATAGTTCCTTCTGGAGCGAGTTCATAAGAACGCACAATTTCCATCAGGTTCATGTTCATATCTGTGGGAGCCTCTATTGTATGAGTTGTTCCTTCTCTGTCTGTTATTGAAATCGTTATGTCTGCCATTGCATATTAAAGAATTTAATCAATTGACTTGACCACTGCTTTAGGGGCTTCTTTCTTGCTCCCGTCAAAACCGTGAACGCCTCCTACAGTGGTGTATTTCATGACATAACGTTTGTTTGGGAAAATGCGCTGGTATGCACTTTGACACATCAGTGTAGCTTCATGAAATCCACAAAGGATAAGTTTTAGTTTTCCGGGATACGTGTTTACATCACCAATGGCATAAATTCCGGGAATATTGGTTTGATAATCAAGCGTATTGTCAACTTTAATAGCATTTTTCTCGATTTCAAGACCCCAGTCTGCAATGGGGCCAAGTTTGGGTGAAAGGCCAAAGAGAGGGATGAAGGCATCTGTCTCAATGATTTCTTCAGTTGCATCTCCTTTTTGAATGACAACGGCATCAAGTTCTTTAGCTCCTCTCAAACCGACAACTTCGGCAGGGGTAATGAGGTTGATTTTGCCTAATTTTTTTAATTCCTGTACTTTTTCCACAGAGTCCAAAGCACCGCGAAATTCATTTCTTCTGTGAATAAGCGTTACATCTGAAGCTATATTTGCAAGAAAAATACTCCAGTCTAAAGCAGAGTCACCACCACCGGCAATGACAACTTTCTTATTTCTGTAAACTTCAGGATTTCTTATAAAGTAAGCCACACCTTTATCTTCAAACTGATGGATATTGGGAATCAAAGGTTTTCTGGGTTCAAAACTTCCCAATCCGCCTGCAATGGCAATGATGGGAGCGTGGTGTTGCGTACCCTTACTTGTTGTGACAATAAAAGAACCGTCTTCAAGTTTTTCAATGGTTTCAGCACGTTCTCCCAGTGTGAATCCCGGTTGAAAGGGTTTGATTTGCTCCATCAGGTTATTGACCAGGTCACCTGCAAGGACTTCGGGGAAACCGGGGATATCATAGATTGGTTTTTTTGGGTAAATCTCAGCAAGTTGACCACCGGGTTGTGGCAATGCGTCAATGATATGACATTTCAATTGTAAAAGTCCGGCTTCAAAAACAGCAAAAAGCCCCGTGGGACCTGCTCCTATAATAAGTATATCGGTTTTAATCATTGATTTGTTCTATGGTATTATGCAAAAATAGGTTTTAAGAAAGCTTTGGAAATGATTTTTATCACGGTTTAGGCTTCCAGGTTAACTACGCGTTCAATTTGAGGGGCATATTTTTTTATGGTCATTTCTACCCCACTTTTGAGGGTCATTTGATTTACGGAACATCCCACGCAGGCACCTTGCAATTGCACAGTAACATTTTTACCATCTTCTATGGAGATGAGTGAAATGTCCCCGCCATCACTTTTTAAGAAGGGGCGTATTTCTTCCAATGCTTTTTCTACATTCACTTTTAATTCCTGATCAGTCATAATTTATTTTTTTACGGCGCTACAGCCGGCCATTGTTGTTATTTGAATGGCTTGTGTGGGCGGAAGGTTTTCATTTCTGTTTACAGTTTCCTGTACTATATTTCGGGTAAGCGTTTCAAAAGCCTCTTCAAGCGGTGTTCCGGTTTGCATCGCTGCGGGCCTTCCAACATCTCCGGCTTCCCTTATGCTTTGAACCAATGGTATTTCTCCCAAAAAGGGAACCTCCAAATCTTCTGCCAGATTTCTTGCGCCTTGTTTTCCAAAGATATAGTATTTGTTTTCCGGTAATTCTTCCGGGGTAAAATAGGCCATGTTTTCAACGATTCCCAAAACGGGCACGTTGATACTTTCCTGTTGGAACATAGCGACACCTTTTCGCGCATCGGCTAGGGCAACGGTTTGAGGAGTGCTCACAACGACTGCACCGGTAATGGGCAAGGATTGCATGATGGATAAATGAATATCTCCGGTACCCGGTGGAAGGTCAACCAACATAAAATCCAGTTCGTTCCAGGCAGCATCAAAAATCAATTGGTTGAGTGCTTTGGCAGCCATAGGTCCACGCCAGATAACAGCCTGATTGGGTTGGGTAAAAAAGCCAATAGACAGCACTTTCACACCATAGCTTTCAACAGGTTTCATTTTTGATTTTCCGCCAACATTTACTGAAAGGGGTCTTTCATGAGCAACATCAAACATAATGGGAATGGACGGGCCATAGATGTCAGCGTCGAGGACACCCACTTTAAAGCCCATTTTTGCTAAAGTAACAGCGATATTGGCAGTTACGGTAGATTTACCCACACCACCTTTTCCGGAGGCTATTGCAACAATGTTATGAATACCCGGGATTGATTTACCTTTTATCTGTGGTTTATCAGGTGCGTTTACTTTGATATTGACTTTGACTTTGGCATCGGGATGAACTTTTTCCCGGATGGTTTTGATAACGTCACTTTCAGCACGTTTTTTTATGTGCATAGCAGGGGTTGTGAGTACTACATCCACAATCACCTCATCAGCAAAAGTAATGACGTTTTGAACGGCACCGCTCTCCACCATATTTTTTCCTTCTCCGGAAACCGTTATGGTTTCCAAAGCATTCATAATCTCCTTTTTATCTAACTTCATACTTCTTTTTCAATAGCTTATATAGAATAATTCTAAAGTGCAAATATACAAGGAAAACTTAATATTATAAAGGACTTCTATGGAAATGATTGATGGAAGTATGTTGCCGGATTATAGTTTATTGCAATTCTTTTCCCGGATCCCAGAAATGCTTTTCAAACTCCTGAATTTTATTGTCAATAATGGTGAACCCTTCATTTTCCAATAACTGTTGCATCAGGTTTGTGCCGTCAAAATGATGTTTTCCGGTAAGCAAGCCTTTCCTGTTTACCACCCGGTGTGCCGGAACGTCTGGGTGTTTATTGGATGCATTCATGGCCCAGCCCACCATTTTTGCACTGTTTGGCGCTCCAATGTGTTTTGCGATGGCGCCATAAGAAGTCACTTTCCCGTAAGGGATTTGTTTTGCAACTTCATAGACGCGTTCAAAAAAATTTTGATCCTTGTGTTCCACTAAAAATCATTCAGGATTTTTAAAAGTGTGATTACAGCTATAAAGGCTGTAATACCCCCTATGATATAATTTATGTTCAGGTTGAACTCTTTTTGTTTTTTCTTAGCATAATCAAAATAGTGGGCATAAACAGCCAACATTGTCAACGTGCCCAAAGCAGACCCCAGGACGCAAATGCCAATAAAGGTTTTCGTAAAATCAAACCACCCAAAAGATGAAAATGTGATGCTTAAATATACCCAGTATGGGAGGGGAAACAAATTGAGGCCTGCTAACAGCAAGCCTTGAAAATAGCGATGCCTTTTTGATTTAAAATGATCCTCCTGAGGGGATATGGCTTTATTTTTTGCTATAAAAAGAAAGTAAACAGATATGCAAATAAAAATGCCCAGACCCACTTGTTGAAGCAATTCAATTATTTCCGGGTGTTTTTCAAGATATCTGGCAAAAAGTAGCGCAAGGTATGTTTGAATTCCAATGGTTGTTATGACGCCAAGTGAAAAAAGAAAAGCATTCCTTCTGTTTTCAAGAACGCTTATTTTTGCAGCTGTCATATTTAGCAGCCCGGGGGGAATGACTCCAATCAAAGCAAAGACATAGCCGAATAAAAAGTAAAGGATCAATTGCATGAAACTCATTTACCGAGTGAAGATAAATAAAATTATTTACCCGAGCTTAAATGAGATGTAAGTTATTTTTTTACCCACTTCCAGATATTGTTTTTCATAAAATGTCTGGATGCCGGTAACTTCTTTAGGAGAATATTCATTGCTATACACATCGTGGTGGGCATAGAGTATTTCAAGATTTAGTCCATGAAGCAAGCCCAGTGTGTAGCCGTGCATAAATTCGCTGTCTGTTTTCAGATGCATCTTGCCTTCTGCTGAGAGGACTTTTTTATAGCGATTAAGAAATTCCTCGTTTGTAAGCCTGTGTTTGGTGCGTTTGTATTTTATTTGCGGGTCGGGAAAGGTAATCCAGATTTCAGATACCTCATTTTCAGAAAATAAATATTCTATAAGTTCAATTTGTGTTCTGATAAAAGCGACATTGTCGAGGTTTTCTTCCAAAGCTGTTTTGGCCCCGCGCCAAAAACGGGCTCCTTTTATGTCAATGCCAATAAAATTTTTATCAGGGTTTTGTCGTGCTAGGGCAATGGTATATTCGCCTTTACCGCAACCCAATTCCAAAACAACGGGATTATCGTTTTGAAAAAAAGAGGCATTCCAGTTGCCTTTCAATTCAAACAGACCAGTAGTTAATTCCTCTCTTTTTGGCTGAATGACATTTGAGAATGATTCGTTTTCTTTAAAGCGCTTTAATTTGTTTTTACTTCCCACAACAATTATATAAAGTTTTGGCAAAATTAAGGAAATATTAAGCAGCTGTTATAATTGTTACCTTTGTTTTTATGCAAGAAAACAAAACCATTTTGGTTGCACCTCTTCACTGGGGTTTGGGGCACGCGACGCGTTGCATTCCCATAATCAATGCGCTGATTGAAAATGATTACACCCCTTTGCTGGCTTCGGACGGAGCAGCCCTGGAGCTGTTGCGCAATGAGTTTCCAAATCTGGAATTCATTGAGTTGCCTTCTTATCAAATCACCTATGCTAAAAAAGCTTCGGGCTTTAAATGGAAACTGTTATTTGACAGCCCAAAGATGCTGAAAGCAATAAATGAAGAGAAAAAGATTGTAAAACAATTGGTTTCTGAGGGAAGGATTCACGGTATTATTTCAGATAACCGCTTGGGTGTGCGCAATAAAAGGGTTCCTTCAGCTTTTATAACCCACCAGTTAAATGTTCTTACCGGAAACACCACTTGGTTGAGCACCAAAATGCACCTTGATATCATCAAGAAATTTGACGCCTGCTGGGTACCTGATATAGAGGGTGTTGGGAGCCTTAGCGGAAAATTGGGACACCCTGAAAAGCTTCCTGAAAATGTGAAATACATCGGTCCTCTAAGTAGGATGAAAAAGCGTCAACTTGATAAAAAATATGATATTTTGGTTTTGCTTTCGGGCCCTGAGCCACAACGCACTATTTTAGAAGAAAAGTTGATGCTTGAACTGAAAAATTCAGAGAAAAAAATCCTTTTTGTTCTGGGAAAAGTGGAAGAAAAAAAACATACTTACAATGAGGAAAATTTCAGGGTATACAATTTTATGAGTTCCAAAGCCCTCGAAAAAGCAATTAATGAAAGTGAGGTGGTTATTTCGCGTTCTGGATATACGACTATTATGGACCTTGCAGTTTTGGAAAAAAAAGCATTTTTTATTCCCACGCCGGGGCAATTTGAACAGGAGTATCTTGCAAAGAGATTGAAGACCTTAGGGATGGTGCCTTCTTGCAAACAGGATAATTTTAATATTGAAAAGCTCGACAATATAGCGGTATTCAAAGGATTAAAAAGTCCCGGAACAAATATGGACCTGAAATCAATTTTTTCCCTTTTCGAGGGTAAATGAAAACTCTGATCCAACACCTATTTCACTTTCTACATAAATTTTCTCTTTGTGGGCCTCAATAATGTGTTTTACAATGGAAAGGCCTAAACCGGAGCCTCCTTCCTTCCGAGAGCCACTTTTGTCAACCCTGAAAAAACGTTCAAAAATACGTTTGATGTTTTCTTTGATGATTCCTTCGCCATTATCAGTAATTCTAATAATAACCTTGTTTTTAATGAGATCTTCTATGCTAACTTCAGTAGTTCCTGATTCTTTTCCATATTTAATGGAATTTACGATAAGATTTGTTAAGACTTGTTGAATACGTTCTTTATCGGCTTTTACAAAAATTGAATTTGTGTAGGGTCTGTCAAATGTGAGGGTGATATTTTTCTTTGCTGCTTTCATTTCGAGTAAATCAAAGACATTCTGGACCAATTCAATGATGTTGAAATCTTCAATGTTCAGAACCAAATCCCCCATTTCAAGTTTGGTAATCATATCCAGGTCCTTCACAATGTAGATGAGCCTGTCAACTCCCTTACTGGCACGCTGCAAATACTTTTTTCTTACAGATTTGTCTTTCATGGCACCATCAAGGAGCGTTAAAACATATCCCTGAACGGTAAATAACGGGGTTTTGAGTTCATGAGCAACATTGCCCATAAACTCTTTTCTGTAGGCCTCCCTCACTTTCAGGGTTTCTATTTCAAGTTTTTTGTTTTCAGCAAATTTTTCTACCTCACGTGTGAGTGACTCCATGTCTGTGGTAATTTGACCGGGGTGAAGTGTGGAAGCATCAAGGAGGCTTACGTCCTTGTAGATTTTCTTTACTTGTTTATAAATGAACTGCTCTACACGGTACTGTATTATGATAAAGCACAAGATGTAAAGTGTCACTGAGGAAATAATAATAAAAAAATAGTCAAAAAAGCCAAGGTAAAATAAAAGACCGGTTGTTATTGCTGTTGCAATAATGGAAATAAATAAAGAAGTTAAAGCTGCAAATTGATATGTTTTTTTTATTTTTTTGGTCATTAAACTACAAATTTATAACCTACTCCTTTTACGGTTTTAAAACTGTCATCGCCAATTTTTTCCCGCAATTTCCTGATATGAACATCAATTGTCCTGCCTCCCACAACTACCTCATTACCCCACACTTTATCCAGGATGTCTTCTCTTTTAAAAACCTTGCCCGGTTTTGAAGCTAAAAGAGCCAATAACTCAAACTCTTTCCTGGGTAAAATGATTTCTTTTTTATTTTTAATGACTTTATACTCTTCACGGTTGATGATCAGGTTCCCGAGGTTTACGGTGGGACTGTCAGGTGAATCTTCTTTAAACCTTCTCAACAATGCCTTTACCTTACTTACAAGCACTTTTGGCTTAACAGGTTTTGTGATGTAATCATCTGCACCTGCTTCAAAACCGGCAACTTGTGAGTAATCTTCACCACGTGCTGTAAGAAAAGTGATGATGGTTTGGGATAAATCAGGGATTCCTCTTAATTTTTCGCAAGCTTCGATACCGTCCATTTCAGGCATCATGACATCAAGTACAATCAACTGGGGGAGGTGTTTCTTTGCTTTTTTTATGGCTTCGAGGCCATTTTCGGCGGTAATTACCTGATATCCTTCAGAGGTGAGGTTATAGCTGATTATTTCCAAAATATCCGGTTCATCATCAACCAGGAGGATTTTAATATCTTTCTTTTTCATTTTCAAAAATTAAGAAATTATATTTTAAAAGTAAAGATAGTATTAAATAGGGTTCTGTAAGAAATTAAAAAGTGAATGATAACATTACCATAACATAAAAGTATGCAAAAATTAGTAATATTCTGTTTAACAGAGTCTTAAGGTTATTAAACTTTTCATTAAATTTACATAAGACGCAGTGTTATTTTTTCGTTAATTGGGCTAAAAACTCCACCAAACAGGTGGATTTAATGAATCTTCTTTATATATTTGTACTAAATTTAATTAATAAAACAATTTAACTTAAACGAAATGAAAAAAATTACTTTTTTACTGGGACTAGCCCTAATGCTTACATTACCTGCTAAGTCTCAGGATATTATTGCTTACTGGAATCAAAACAGCAATGAGCTACCCGGTGGCGGTTTTGGGTTTCTAGCAGACCCTGATGTATTCCCTCAGGATGCTGATTTAGGAGCAGGTCAACTTACTCCTGGTGGAGGAATTTTAAGTGAAACAGAAACAAACGGTAACGGAGATATGGTTTATTCTTGGATACCAAGTTTTGCGGGTACTGAGATTAATGCTGAAGTAGGAGACGTTTCTGGAGGATCAATATCTGTTCAGGGGGGTACTGATACTCAAAATAATGGAGCATATCTACAGTTTGAATTTTCAATGGAAAATCATCAGGACTTAGATATAAGCTATGCAACCAGAGGTACATCTTCTGGGTTTATTTCACAAGTTTGGTCTTGGAGTACTAATGGAACAGATTTTACAAACTTCATCACTGTTGATGATACAAACGTTACAGAGTTCTTTCTTGTAGAAACTCCCGGACCTGCAGAACTTAACGGTGCTGCAACTGCTTTTTTAAGAGTTACTTTTGATGGAGCTACTACTGCAACAGGAAATAATCGTTTGGACAATATCAAATTTACTGGAAGTACATTGAGTGCTGACGAATTTGGAAATTCAAACCTTAGTATATATCCAAACCCTGTGAGAAGCGGAGGAATTGTTACTATTAACACAAAAACAAACCAGCCAATTCAAGTTGTGGTTTATGACGTGTTAGGAAAACAAGTTATTTCTAAAAAACTTTCAAATAACACTTTGAATGTGTCTGGATTAAAATCTGGAGTTTACTTGGTACAAATGACTCAAGCAGATTCAACAACCACTAAGAAATTAGTTATAAAATAATTTTACGTATATCATATAAAAAGCCTCCGCGATAAACGGAGGCTTTTTTGTTTTTATATCTTTGGGTTTATATTCTGGATATGGGTCAAGATTCTCTTTTCAATATTAATTCACTTGGAGATTTCAAAAGGAAAGCGCTGGAGGTGTTTAAATTCCAATTTGAAAATAACAGTGTGTACCGCTCTTATTGTGACTTGCTTTATAAACATCCATCCGGAATAAAAGAGCTGCACGATATTCCCTTTTTACCCATATCTTTTTTTAAAACCCATAAGATTTTATCTTCAGAAGAAACACCAATGGTGGTTTTTTCAAGTAGTGGTACTTCGGGAGCTGTAACAAGCAAACATTATGTTGCTGACCTTGATGTTTATAAAAATAGTTTTCGTAAAGGGTTTCAGTTTTTTTATGGTGACATCGAAGATTTTGTCATATTAGCTTTATTGCCATCATATATGGAAAGAGAAGGATCATCCCTAATTTATATGGCAGATGACTTCATCAAAAACAGCAAGCATTCTGAAAGCGGTTTTTATTTAAATCAATTTGACACATTAGCGCAAAATCTTAAAACTCTAGATGCCTCCGGTAAAAAGGTTGTGCTTTTGGGTGTTTCCTTTGCATTACTTGACCTTGCTGAAAGACATCCGCTTACTCTTCAAAATACCATAGTAATGGAAACCGGTGGAATGAAAGGAAGACGAAAAGAGCTTGTCAGGGAAGAACTTCACGACATCTTAAGAAGTGCTTTTAAAGTTTCTGCGATTCACAGTGAGTATGGAATGACAGAGTTGCTTTCACAAGCATACTCAAAAGGCAACGGAATCTTTAAATGCCCACCCTGGATGAAAGTCCTGACCCGTGACCCTGAAGATGCCCTGTCCATCGTTAATAATCAAACAGGGGGTATAAACGTTATCGATCTGGCCAATATAAACTCTTGCTCCTTTATAGCTACACAGGACCTGGGGAAAGTTTATGACGACGACAGTTTTGAAATAATTGGCAGGTTTGACAACAGTGATATAAGGGGTTGTAATCTGATGATTCTCTAAGTGTTATATTTTTCTTAATGATGTAATGAAAGGATAAAAATAACGACTTATAATTTGAAAGCAGTGCCCTAATACTTAATTTTAAGTTTAAAGTCTTTCATAATTTGGTTAGTTAGTTGATTGAAGCCCTTTAAACCTTCACGTTTAAGGGGCTTCTTTCTTTATATAACCTGCAGAATAAAATAGCTTTTCTTTCCACGCTGAAGCAAAATGAACTTCTCATTGATTAAATCACTATTTGAAATTTGATAGTTTTCATCAACCTTTTCTTTATTTACCGAAATAGAATTTTCCTTCAACGCTCGTCTGGCTTCACTGTTTGATTTTAAAAAACCACTCTCTTCAGATAAAACTGCAATAATATCGAGGTTACCTTCAATTAAAGCTTTATCGATTTCTGCTTTGGGAACTCCTTCAAAAACATCTAAAAATGTGGCCTCATTTAATTTTTTTAAATCTTCAGAAGTTGAATTTCCAAATAAGATGTTTGATGCGTTCACCGCATTTTCCAGGTCTTCTTGAGAGTGAACCATAGAGGTCATTTCTTCAGCTAACCGCTTTTGCAGCTGTCTTAAATGTGGTGCAGTTGTATGTTCAGAAATCAGGTTTTCTATTGTATCCTTATCTAAAAAGGTGAAAATTTTAATATATTTTTCGGCATCTTCATCGCTGGTGTTCAACCAGTATTGGTAAAATTTATAGGGTGAGGTCCGCTGCGCATCCAGCCAGATATTGCCGCCTTCACTTTTTCCAAATTTTGTGCCGTCAGCCTTTGTGATTAGAGGACAGGTGAGGGCATAGCCTTTTCCTCCGGCCATACGCCTGATTAATTCGGCACCGGTTGTAATATTTCCCCACTGGTCACTACCACCCATCTGGAAGGTGCAATTGTGAGTTTTGTATAATTGAAGAAAGTCATACCCCTGAACAAGCTGGTATGTGAACTCTGTAAACGACATTCCTTCACTATCTTCACCTGTCAGTCTTTTTTTTACAGAGTCTTTAGACATCATGTAGTTTACGGTAATGTGTTTTCCCACGTCTCTTATAAAGCCCAGAAAACTAAATTCTTTCATCCAGTCATAATTGTTGACTAAAACAGCGGCATTTTCAGTTTTGGATTGAAAATCCAAAAAGTGGGAAAGTTGTTTTTTAATAGCTTCCTGATTGTGTCGCAACGCGGCTTCGTCAAGCAAGTTGCGTTCAGAAGATTTTCCGGAAGGGTCACCAATCATACCTGTAGCTCCACCCACAAGGGCAATGGGCTTGTGGCCGGCTCTTTGATAATGTGCCAGGAGCATAATGGGAACCAAATGCCCTACGTGAAGCGAATCTGCGGTCGGGTCAAATCCCACATAAGCAGAGCGCATTTCTTCCATTAAAAATTCTTCTGTTCCGGGCATTACATCATGAATCATGCCCCTCCATTGCAGTTCTTGAACAAAATTTTTTGTCATCAGGATATTTTTTAGCAAAGATAGATTTAATGCTTAAAAGGTGAAACATAAATAAAAGAATATCTCATTTTTGACACAGCAAGCAAAAGATTCAAAAACAGAAGAGGAAAATCAATTGTAAAATCCGTATTTTAGTAAGATGGTTTTAGTAACAGGAGGAACAGGGCTCGTTGGGTCACATATTTTATATTTATTATTAAAAGATGGGCAGAAAGTGCGTGCCATTCACAGAAAAAGCAGTGATTTAAAGGCAGTACTAAAGGTATTTAATTATTACACTAATGATGCCGAAAAACTCTACAATCAAATTGAGTGGAAAGAAGCAAACTTAAATGATATCCCTGCATTAACAGATGCTTTTCAAGACGTTGAAAAGGTTTATCACGGTGCCGCCTATGTAAGCTTTGACCCTAATAATTTTCAGAAACTTAAAAAGTCAAATATTGAAGGTACTGCAAATATTGTAAACCTTTGTCTTTCCAAAGGGGTGCAAAAGCTTTGTCATATAAGCAGCATAGCAACATTAGGCAATAAAGGTGGCAATATGGCTGATGAAGAGTCACAATGGGACCCGGATGCAGACAATAACGTGTATGCAATAACAAAATATGGTGCAGAAATGGAAGTGTGGCGGGGGGCACAGGAAGGACTTGATGCTGTGATTGTAAATCCCGGGGTGATTTTGGGAAGTGGGTTCTGGAATGACGGGACCGGAATGATATTTAAGAGTGTCTATAAAGACCTTTCTTATTATACCAAAGGCGAAGTGGGCTTTGTAGATGTGATTGATGTGGCTGAAGTCTCATTGAAGTTAATGGAAAGTTCGATAAAAAATGAAAGGTATATCCTTATCTCTGAAAACACAGGCTATAAATATCTGCTCTCAGAAATCGCAAAAAACTTTGATAAAAAACCACCTTCCAAAGAACTTAAACCCTGGATGCTTCAGATAGCCTGGCGGCTTGATAAACTTAGAAGTTTTGTCACCACCAGTAAACGAAAACTCTTTAAAAGCACTGCAAATGCAATTGTTCAAAAAAGGCATTTCAGCAACCTGAAAATAAAAAAAGAGCTCAATTATGAATTTATTCCCTTAGCGGAAACAATATCGGTAACTGCAAAAAATTATCTGAATGATGTTAATTCCCGGTAGTATCACGGGATATGCTCTTTGAAACTTGAAGCGTTGGAGTTCCTGTTTTATTTTTCAGCAACCGTAAAGAATCATTAACTTTAGAAATTGAATCCCTTCTTTGTACTTCCCTTGCTAGGAGGGTATCCACTTCACTTTTTCTCTTTTCTAAAATAGCCTTAGCGCGGGCATGTATGGCGGCATACTTATCCAGGTCTGCACCATAATAAGCGTTACTTTTCTCATATTGTAAACTGTCAATACCGTGTTTTTCATAAATGAATTGGTGTGGCGTAAGACCTGTTTGCTGAAGCGGCATGCGGTTATAACTTTTGCCCGAATTAAACAAATGCACATCAACCAGCACTTCAACCATTTTATCTTCCTGGATGAGGTTTTCGGGCTTTTCAGGGCGTTTAATATCCTGACAGCCGATAAAGACAGAGCTAAGCAGTAAAATTACTACTTTACTTTTTTTAACGATTGAATTCAAGGCGTTGTGCATTGCTTTGTTTTGAGAATTTTGAATTGTTATAAACTATTTTCCCATTGACAAGGGTGTGTGTTATCCTTGATTTAAAAGTAAACCCTTCAAACGGGGACCAGCCACATTTATAGAGGATGTTACTCTTGTTTACCGTCCAGGGAGCATATAAATCTACTAAAACCAAATCAGCTTTGTAGCCTTTTCTTATAAAACCGCGGTCTTTTATTTGAAACAGTATTGCCGGATTGTGGCACATTTTTTCAACTATCTTTTCAAGGCTTATTTTTTCACGGTGAAAATTCTCCAGCATGGCAACCAGTGCATGTTGAACCAAAGGCCCGCCGGAAGGAGCTTTTGTGTAAACATTTTTCTTTTCATCGAGCGTGTGGGGTGCATGGTCAGTAGCAATCACGTCAATGCGGTCATCCAGCAGGGCTTTCCACAACCCGTCACGGTCACTTGCGGTTTTCACGGCAGGATTCCATTTGATCAGGGTTCCTTTTTCTTTATAATCTTCATCGGAGAACCAAAGGTGGTGGATACAAACCTCGGCAGTGATTTTCTTTTTATCAAGAGGTGTTTTATTTTCAAATAATTCTGTTTCTTTTGCAGTCGAAAGGTGAAATACATGCAAACGAGCCCCTGTTTTTTTAGCCAAAGCGATGGCTCTTGAAGAAGAAAGATAACATGCTTCTTCACTTCTTATCACCGGGTGAAATTCCATCGGGATGTCTTCACCATATTTTTTTATATGGGTCTCTAAATTGTTTTTAATGGTGGTTTCATCTTCACAATGAACTGCAATGAGCAGTTTTGATTTTGAAAATATTTCTTCCAAGACCTTGGGATTATCAACAAGCATGTTTCCGGTTGAGGAGCCTAAAAACAATTTTAATGCTGCTACCTTTTTGGGATCAACTTTTAAAATCTCATCGAGATTGTCATTGGTGCCGCCAAACATAAAGGAATAGTTTGCCCACGAAGTATTCTTAGCAATTTCAAATTTGTCTTCCAAGAGGTCAATTGTGGTAGCATTTGGAAAAGTGTTGGGCATTTCGATAAAAGAAGTGATTCCTCCGGCAACAGCGGCTTTAGATTCACTTCCAATCTCAGCTTTGTGAGTGAGACCGGGCTCCCTGAAATGCACCTGGTCATCAATAATGCCGGGCAATAAGTAGTTGCCTTCAGCATCAATAATTTGTGTGTCTGAAGATTTCGCACTTATGGATTCTGCTATTTCAATAATCACTTCATTTTGAATGAGCACATCGCAGTTTTGGATGGTTCCTTCATTGACAACTTTTGCATTTTTTATTAAAACAGTGTGCATTTTTTATATTTCATAGCGGTTAAACAAGCTTTTAAATTTCATTGACAGTACTCCAAACACAGCTTCAGAAATGATGCCCCCGCTCATTTTTGATTCTCCTTTTGTCCGGTCTGTAAAGATTACGGGAACTTCAGTAATTTTAAAGTTACTCAGATAGGCTTTAAATTTCATTTCTATTTGAAACGCATAGCCCACAAAATGTATTTTATCGAGGTTTATTTTTTCTAAAACCTCCCTCCGGTAACAAACAAAACCTGCCGTGGTGTCAAAAATGGGCATTCGGGTAATAAACCTTACATATTTTGATGCAATCCAGGAAAGTAAAACACGACTCATGGGCCAATTGACTACATTCACGCCCGTAACATATCGGGAACCTATCGCAACATCAAAACCTTTTTTATCACATGCATTATACAACCTGATGAGGTCATTTGGGTTGTGTGAAAAATCTGCATCCATTTCAAAAATATATTGATATTCCCGCTCCAGCGCCCATTTAAACCCGTGAATGTATGCCGTTCCCAGGCCGTCTTTTTGTTGCCTTACTTCCAGATGAAGTTTGTTTGGAAATTCAGCCTGGAGTTCTTGTACTTTCTTTGAAGTTAAATCCGGTGAATTGTCATCTACCACCAACACATCAAACTTTCGCTGCAGCGAAAAAATATTCCGCAACAACCGTTCGATATTCTCAATTTCATTATATGTGGGTATAACGATTAAAGCTTTGGACATACTCCAAATTTTGCGCAAATGTACTGATTTTTCTATTCATTAATGACTTAAAAAATAGTATACCTTAAGTTAATTTCCTCTTAATTTACAGTAAATTTGTACAAAATTAAGAGGGTATTTGGAAGTAATTTTAAAAAATAGCACCACTCCGGACTGGATTACTTTGCTGATCTTTTGCTGTTTGATTTTAATAGCGGTTGCAAAATGGTTGAACAGCCCGAGGTTTAACGAGTTTGTTATGCTGGTGTTTACCAATAAATACTTTTTGGTTCAGGGAAAAAATAAAAGTATTTTTACGCCTTTCAATATCCTGCTGCTTATTGTTCAAATCCTTTCACTATCGCTTTTTGCCTTTATTTTAAGCAGTTATTTTTTAAAGGAAATAAACCTTGGCGAGACACTCTTTTTTGTTCAGATAGCAGGCTATTTTGCTTTATTTATGGGGTTGAAATATTATATTGAAAAGATTATTGCCAATCTTTTTTCAATAGATATTTTTATTGATAATTATCTCTATCACAAATTGAGCTACAGAAATTTAATTGCCTTGTTTCTTGTGGGCATCAACATGCTTTTGCTGTATACATTGCCTCTAAGCTCCGGTTTATTGGTCGCTATTGTATTATTAATTATAGGGGCAAATGTCTTTTCATTGATTTACAGTTATAAAACCTATGAAAAGTTAATAAGGGGCCATTTTTTTTATTTTATTTTATATCTTTGCGCACTCGAAATTTCACCCTATTTTATCTTATACAAGATAATAGTGTAACGTGAAATTTTAACTAAAAAAAACAACCAGGTTTATGAAAGTGAAAACAATTTTGGTTTCCCAACCAGAACCTAAAATCGAAAACTCTCCCTACTTTGAGCTTGTTGAAAAGCAAAAAGTAAAAATAGATTTCAGACCTTTTATCCACGTAGAAGGTGTTCCCAGCAAGGACGTTCGCGCTCAGAAAGTAGATTTAAATAATTATACCGCCATTATACTTACCAGCCGGAATTCTGTAGATCATTTTTTCAGGATTGCCGAAGAAATGCGCTATAAAGTGCCTGATACATTAAAATACTTTTGCCTGTCTGAAGCCGTTGCTTTCTACCTGCAAAAATATGTGGTGTACCGCAAGCGGAAAATTTATGTGGGCAAACGCACCTTTGCAGAGCTTTCGCCGGTTATAAAAAAATACAAAAACGAAAACTTTTTACTACCTTGTTCAGATGTTCTAAAACCGGACGTTCCTGAAACTTTAAACGCCTTGAAGGTAAAATGGAAACAAGCCACATTCTATAAAACTGTGGTAAGTGACCTTTCAGACCTGAAAGATGTGTATTATGATATTCTGGTGTTTTTCAGCCCAAGCGGGATCAAATCACTATGGGAAAACTTTCCTGATTTTGAGCAAAATGACACCCGCATTGCCGTTTTTGGAAACACCACTGTGCAGGCGGCTAAGGAAAGTGGTTTGCGCGTGGATATCCAGGCACCCACTCCTGAGACACCTTCAATGACGATGGCATTAGAGAAGTATATTGTTGAAGCCAACAAAAAGAAATAAATCCCTAAAAGAGAAATAGTAATTAAAAAAGCGGCACTTGAAAAAGTGCCGCTTTTTTTATTTAGGTAGAAACTAATTTTCAAAAACTGAGTTTTGATACAAATCTGGAAGTCCTTTAATTTCTTCCAAGTCCATAGTTAAGATGATATATGGAATGTTTTCTTCCTCTTTTAGTTTTTTAAGTGGTGCTAAATATTGGTCCATAAACGGTCTTAACTTTGAACTTTATAAAACAACAGCAACTATTTGGTCTTCATTAAAAGTAAAGGTCTTTTGATCTTGAATGTTTTTTACGACAATGCCTTCATAAGACTTTTTATCATTCAAATGTTTTACTATGTGATCTTTTGTGAGTTGTTGCACACTACAACTTGAGTTTAAATTTACCACACCCTCCTGATCATCATGACCTTCTATTTCATCTATAGAAGTTGAGAGATCTCCTTTCACAAAAGCAATTAGTGCAGGTTGCATATTTTCTATAAATTTTTCAGTAGAAGAATCAGACACATAAAAAAAGGATTCTACAGGAACACTTAAGGCTTTGGATTCATTTTCTATGTAGTTTAAGTAGCTGCTTTGACCATTTATAGTCATTAAGATACTAAATGAAAAAAATGTAAGGATAGTAATTATATGCTTCATGATAAAAATGGTTTATAAAAGAATATTATTTCAAATTGTAAATTACTGAAAAATAAGGGAATTCAATAAAATTTTTAAAAATATTAGAATTACCAAAACCTTTGCGATTTTCAAAATTTGGCGCAGAACTATAATTATAGAATACATCTTTAAATACAATCGCTGCCGTCCAATTTTCCGAAAAAACAAAATTTGCCCCCAAATCTAGATAGGATTTTATATAGGAGTCTGATTCAGTAAACTGTTCAGGGTTGCTTTCTCGCAAGTTTAAATAATTATAATTAGAGCCAATTTCAGCATGAAGATAGATTTCAGAAATTAGTTTTAAAAAATTATATCGCAATTGAACACCAATTTTATAATTTTCAGAAGAACCTTTAGACATGGATTTTTTGTCAGAGTAACTTGTAAAGCCAAAACCTATGTGTCCACCCGCCCACAAATTATCAAAAATTGCATAATGAATCGTGGGTGTGAATTGCAATTTTATGGCATTCCCTATTTCTTGATCTAATGGAGGCTGTTCATTAATTCTGGCAAGTTCGTCAGCTTGAAAAGTAAAACCTGTTTTTAACTCAATAACCCAATTTGACATAAGAGGTTTTTCCATTGAATCAGTTTGGCTGAATTGAATAAATGGAATCAGGAGTAAAAGATATGGTAGCTTTTTAAACAATAGTAATGCAATAGTTTTATCTAAAATAGTAAAAATAAAAACAAGACAATAAAAAAGCACGACCAACATTTATTGACCGTGCTTTAAAATTTGTGTTCAATAGTTGTTACCCAATTGGAGCACCACCCATAATCTCATCATTGGCATAAGACTCAAACTTGGCAAAATTCTCCCTGAATGAAGCTGCCAACTCTTTTGCTTGTACATCATAAGCTTTGGCATTTTTCCAGGTGCTTTTTGGATTTAACACTTCGTCTGGAACATTAGGGCAACTTGTGGGCATTGCCAATCCAAAAATTGGGTGGTTTTCAAAGTCCACATCATTAAGCTCACCATTCATCGCCGCAGTTATCATAGCTCGGGTGTATTTTAATTTCATACGGCTTCCTATCCCGAAAGGACCACCGGTCCACCCCGTATTGATTAACCATACATTTACTCCGGCATCTTTCATTTTTTTACTGAGCATCTCGGCATATTTTGTAGGGTGTAAGGGCATAAACGGTGCTCCAAAACACGCTGAGAAGTTGGGCATAGGTTCATCCACCCCCGCTTCAGTACCTGCGACCTTAGCAGTGTAGCCGCTAATAAAGTGGTATGCTGCTTGTCCCGGTGTTAATTTTGAGATGGGAGGCAATACCCCAAAAGCATCTGCCGTAAGGAAAAATATGTTTTTCGGGTTTTCGGCAATTGATGGGGTTTGAATATTGTCAATGTGATAAATTGGGTAACTCACACGTGTATTCTGCGTGATGGTAATGTCTTTGAAGTCCACTTCACCATTGCCATCCATAATCACATTCTCCAGTATCGCCCCTTTTTTAATGGCTCTGTAAATATCCGGCTCTTGCTCTTCGGTAAGGTTGATTACCTTGGCATAACACCCACCTTCAAAGTTGAAAATTTTATTATCTGAAGTCCAGCCGTGCTCATCGTCTCCTATCAATTTTCGGTTGGGATCAGCAGAAAGAGTTGTTTTTCCTGTTCCTGAAAGGCCAAAGAAAATAGCGGTTTCACCGTCTTCACCCACATTAGCAGAGCAATGCATTGGTAAGGTATTTTTATCAACGGGCAATATGAAATTCAAGGCAGAAAAAATACCTTTTTTGATTTCACCGGTATAACCTGTACCGCCGATTAAGGCAATTTTTTTTGTAAAATTCAGAATGGCAAAATTGTGCTGTCTGGTTCCGTCAACATCGGGGTCTGCAATAAACCCGGGGGCATTGATAACCAGCCAGTCTGGGCTAAAGTTTTCCAATTCACTTTCTTCTGGGCGAAGGAACATATTGAAGGCAAACAAATTTGACCAAGGGTATTCATTGACCACACGAATGTTCAATCTCAAGTCGTCGTGGGCGCAAGCATAACTATCCCTTACAAAAACTTCTTTTTCCGATAAATAATCTGTGACTTTGTCATATAATCTATCAAACATATCTGTTGGAAACGGAATGTTGATGTTTCCCCACCACACCTTGTCCCGTGTGATATCATCTTTAACGATAAACCTGTCTTTTGGCGAGCGTCCTGTAAATTCACCTGTATTGACTGCCAATGCTCCTGAATTTGCTTCAACGCCTTGGCCTTTTTCGATGGTGATTTTGTGGAGTTCGTCCGGAGAGAGTTGGTAGTTAACTTTTGCGTTTTTGATTCCGTAGGTGTCCAACGAAATCTTTTTAGTTGCTTGGTTACTATTGACCATAACTTATATTTAATAATTGTTGTGGGCTACAAAAGTAAAAAATATTTATGTAGAAAGCCCTTAAAAAAGGAAGATTTATATCGACTTTAACTTAATAATTTTAAACAGAAAGTACAACCATCCAATGATAAAGCAAGTACCGCCAAGAGGCGTGACAAATCCAATCACTCTAGCATCAAAAGGCAATACAGCATTGAGGGAAAGCAGATATATGGAGCCTGAAAATAAGAAAATTCCTAAAGTAAAAAATATAAAAACCGGTTTTTGAACAGCCCTTGTAAGAAAATGAGACATACCAATAAAAAGAAGGCCAAGAGCGTGGTACATTTGATACCTTACCCCCACTTCAAAAGTAGTTAAAGCCTCTTCTGATACCATTGATTTTAAAGTATGTGCTCCAAAAGCACCAAAAACCACAGACAACATTGCAAAAACAACTCCACAAATAACCATATTTTTATACATACTTCCTTTTTTGAAACGTTTACAATTTAGTACATTCGTAACCTAATATTTTACACCACAAATTTACAAAATTAGAATGAGGAATATCTTAATAATTGGTGCCGGGCGATCGGCCAGCAGTTTAATAAAATACCTTTTGGACAAGTCTGAGGCAGAAGACCTGTTTATAACCATTGGCGATCTTGAAATCAAAGCTGCCACACATTTAATCAATAAACACCCCAATGCAAAAGCTGTTGTTTTAGATGTCTTCAATGAAAATCAACGAAGAGAAGCTGTAGAAAATTCAGACATAGTAATTTCTATGCTACCCGCACGCTATCACATTGAAGTTGCTAAAGATTGCTTAGAATTTGGTAAAAACATGGTCACAGCCTCTTACATCAGCGATGAAATGATGAGCCTTGATAGCCGTGTGAAATCAAAAGAACTGGTGTTTATGAACGAAATTGGTCTCGATCCGGGGATTGACCATATGAGTGCCATGCAGGTGATTGATCGCATTCGCGAAAAAGGAGGAAAGATGCTACTTTTTGAATCGTTCTGTGGCGGTTTGGTTGCTCCTGAAAGCGATACCAATCTCTGGAATTACAAATTCACCTGGAATCCCAGAAATGTAGTTGTTGCTGGACAAGGAGGAGCAGCCGAATTTATCCAGGAAGGAAAATACAAATACATTCCATACCACAGACTCTTCAGAAGAACTGAGTTTTTAGATATCAATGGCTATGGACGTTTTGAAGGCTATGCCAACAGAAATTCACTGAAATATCGTGAGGTTTATGGTTTGGAAGATATTCTCACTTTATACCGTGGCACCATTAGAAAAGTAGGCTTCAGTAAAGCCTGGAATATGTTTGTTCAACTGGGAATGACAGACGACTCTTACCGCCTTCAGGATACTGAAGATATGAGTTACCGCGATTTTGTGAACTTGTTCTTGCCTTATTCGCCTACAGATTCTGTCGAACTCAAAATGCGCCACAACCTCAACATCGATCACGATGATGTGATGTGGGATAAATTGGTGGAACTGGATATTTTTAATCCCAACAAAAAATTAGGTCTCAAAAATGCCACTCCGGCAGAATGCCTTCAAAAAATCCTGATGGACAAATGGATGCTTGAGCCCGAGGACAAAGATATGATCGTGATGTACCACAAATTTGGTTATGAACTCAATGGTGAAAAACATCAAATCGATTCCCATATGGTGATTAAAGGTGATGACCAGATTTTTACAGCTATGGCAAAAACCGTAGGATTACCCGTTGCCATTGCCACACTCAAAATTCTGAATGGAGAAATATCCACACCCGGCGTGCAGCTTCCCATCACAAAAGAGGTTTATGAGCCCATTTTAAAAGAACTGGAAGACCACGGCATCATTTTTAAAGAGTATGAAATGGATTACCTGGGGTATAATCCTGATAATGTGTACGAATAAATTCAACATTGTGAAAACACTGCTGTTACTTCACGGTGCCATAGGCGCTAAAGACCAGCTTGAGCCCCTTGCTGAGCATTTGAAAGGGCAATTCGATGTGCACAACATCAATTTCAGCGGGCACGGGGGCACACCGTTTGACGGTCTGTTCTCCATTGAAAAATTTGCCGGTGAGGTGACGGATTACCTTCGGGAAAACAAGTTGGAGAAGGTTTCTGTATTTGGGTATAGTATGGGGGGTTATGTGGCCTTGTACCTCGCTTCAATACATCCTGAAAAGGTAGAAAGTATTTTTACGCTGGCTACCAAATTTGACTGGTCACCGGAGATTTCCCAAAAGGAAACCAACATGCTCAACCCTGAAATCATTAAGGAGAAGATTCCCGCTTTCGCGAAAGCGTTACAGCAGAGGCACCACCCACAATCCTGGGAAATGGTCCTGGAGAAAACCTCTCAATTGATGCTGGATTTGGGTATAAAACAGCCCTTAGAAAAGGATGATTTTAATAAAATCAAAATACCCGTAAAACTCACCATTGGTGATGGGGATAAAATGGTGAGTATTGCTGAGACCAGACAAGTTTCAGAATGGTTGCCAAATGCTGCTCTCCTCATTTTACCTGATGTTCAACACCCCATTGAAAAAGCTCCCACCATACTTTTAGCTGAAGAAATCAAAGCATTTTTAAAATAAAAAAGCACCAAAACCCATTTGGATTTTGGTGCTTATAATTTGTGATTTCTTATGTTTAGTCCCTTCCGAGATAAACCATAATAAAGTAAAGCAAGGTTGCCAGTGAACCCACTGCAGCCACCACATAAGTGCGTGCCGCCCATTTTAAAGAATCTTTGGCTCCTGCGTGCTCTTGTGGTGTCAACATATTTTTGTTGGTCATCCAGGCCAGTGCACGGTTACTGGCGTCATATTCCACAGGAAGGGTAATAAAACTAAAAAGTGTTCCCATACCATACATAATGATACCCACCAGTAGAAGTGTGTTTCCAAAAGCGGTTCCGGCTGCTAAAACCAAACCACCTAAAATTACCCATTGTGAATACTGCGAAGCCACACTAACCACAGGCACCAGTTTGGAACGCATATCCAGCCACGAATACGCCTGCGCGTGTTGCACAGCGTGCCCCACTTCGTGAGCGGCAACAGCTGCAGCTGCGGCATTGCGTTGCATATAAACACCTTCACTCAGATTGACGGTTTTTTTCATTGGATTGTAATGGTCTGTTAACATTCCCGGTGTGGAAATAACCTGTACATCACGTATGCCGTGATCAGCCAGCATTTTTTCTGCTATCTCTTTACCACTCATCCCATTTTGTAAATGGACTTTTGAGTATTTTTTAAACTTGCTCTTTAAGCGGTTGCTTACATAGAAACTCACTCCAAAAATGAGCGCCGCTAAAATATAATATCCAATCATTGTTTTGTTCTTTTTTTAAATTTGATTGTTTCACATACACCAAAAATCTTGCCGATTTTTTGTTCTGTCATTTCGTCTGTTTTCCCCTGCGTCTTTGCGACTTAGCGAGAAACCTTACCCCACAATATTCACGATCTTCCCGGGAACGACTATCACCTTTTTGGGAGTGCGTCCTTCCAGATATTGCTTTGTTTTTTCGTGAGCCATTACTGTTTTTTCAATGTCTTCTTTTGATAAATCCAATGGCATTTCCAGAGTAAAACGCATTTTTCCGTTAAACGAAATGGGGTATTCCTTAGTGCTTTCTACTAAATAGGAGGCATCAAACTTCGGGAATGGTACTGTCGAAATACTCTCGTTATGTCCCAGCTTGCTCCACAATTCTTCCGCAATGTGCGGTGCATAAGGTGAAATCAAAACAGCAAGCGGTTCCAGTACTTCACGCGAAGTACATTTTTGAGCCGTCAATTCATTCACCGCAATCATAAACGTAGAAACCGAAGTATTAAAACTAAAGTTCTCGATGTCTTCCTCTACCTTTTTAATGGTTTTATGCAGGGTTTTTAAACTGTCTTTGGAAGCTTGGTCTTCACTAACATAAAAATCCTCCCCCGGTGGCTGAGCGGAGTCGAAGTCGGGGGAATTATGATAGAGTTTCCAGAACTTTTTCAAAAAGCTGTGCACACCGGTAATACCGGCCATATTCCACGGTTTGGCCTGCTCCAACGGACCGAGGAACATTTCATACATACGCAGGGTGTCTGCGCCATACTGGTCGCAAATATCGTCCGGGTTTACCACATTGTATTTGGACTTGGACATTTTTTCAACTTCGCGGGCCACTTTAAATGTGCCATTTTCTTCTGTAATGAAATGAGCATCTTTAAACTCAGTGCGCCAAGCTTTAAATGCCTCTAAGTCAAGTTCGTTAGTAATATTAACAAAGGATACATCAGCATTAAACTTATAAGCAAAAACTTTAGGTGAAGTTTTGAATAGACCAGAGTTTATCTCTTCGGTAAGTGTTTCGAAAACCTTATTTTCATTTATAATAACACTCAATTTTTTTATAATGGTTCCTTCAGATAGATTGGTTGAAACAAAAATTGGCGGGTAATATTCTGAGGAGGTTGGGGTGTCTTCAATTAAGTTTTCACTATTCTTATACTCAAATACAAAACCTAACCTATTTATAAAAGCACTCTCCCCCAAAATCATCCCCTGATTGATCAGCTTTTTAAACGGCTCGTCCACTTTTAAAAATCTACGGTCAAATAAAAATTTTGTCCAGAAACGGGAGTATAATAAATGGCCGGTGGCGTGCTCGCTCCCGCCGATGTATAAATCGACATTTTGCCAGTAGTCTAAGGCTTCTTTGCTTGCAAATTCGTCATTGTTTTGCGCATCCATATACCTAAACAAATACCAGCTGCTTCCGGCCCAACCGGGCATAGTATTGAGTTCTAAAGGAAATACCGTTTCATTGTCTATCAGCTCATTACTGACCACGACAGACTTTTCAACATCCCAGGCCCAGACATCGGCACGGCCCAAAGGTGGTTGGCCATCTTCTGTGGGGAGGTATTTTTCCACTTCGGGTAACTGAATGGGTAAGTGTTCAGGGTCAATGGTTTTAGGTAATCCGTTGACGTAATAGACCGGGAAGGGTTCACCCCAGTAACGCTGGCGGCTAAACACCGCATCGCGCAATCTGTAATTGATTTTTCCCGTGCCCTGACCGATTTTTTCAAGTTCCTCAATGGCTTTTTCATTGGCTTCTTTGTAGCTAAGGCCGTTTAAGAAATCAGAATTGACAATTGTAAAGCCTTCTTTTTCGGTAAAGGCATTTTCTGAAATGTCCTGATCAAAGATATTTGGGATGTGTATATTAAAGTGTTTCGCGAAAGCATAATCCCGTTCATCACCACAAGGCACCGCCATCACAGCGCCGGTACCATAACTCGCCAACACATAATCGCCAATCCAGATAGGAATGGGCTCTTTTGAAAAAGGATGTTCAGCATAGGCCCCGGTAAACACTCCCGAAATGGTCTTTACATCAGCCATTCGCTCGCGTTCACTGCGCTTGGCAGTCTGCTCGATATAGGCTTCCACCGCTTCTTTTTGCTCCGGAGTGGTGATTTTTTCAACGAGTTCATGTTCTGGAGCCAGCGTCATAAATGATACTCCGAAAATGGTGTCAGGTCTTGTAGTAAATACATCAATCTTCATCTCCGACCCCTCAGAGTCCTCACCCCCGGCCCCTCTCCCAAGGAGAGGGGAGCTGGATTTATCTTTAAATGAAGGCCTATTGGTAAGCTCTGTTTTTATTCTATTAAGAACACTTTCAATTTGATTTAAAACCTCATCATTAGAAAACCGAATGACTTTGTATCTTTTTTTCTCTTCCAGTAAAAGCTGTCTCGATTCGTCTGCATCAACTTGATTTTTGTGAATTTCCCCATCAATTTCAATAATTAGCATTTTTTCAAGACAAACAAAATCTACTATGAAAGTATCAATAGGGTGCTGCCTTCTGAATTTATCCTCTAGTTTTTTGTTTCTTATGTGTTGCCATAATTTCTCCTCAGCTATTGTTGGAGTTTTACGCATCTCTTGCGCCTTGTCTAAAAGCATAGAAATTTTACTGTGTTTTCCAGTTAAGTAACCAGCAGCCCCCCCTCCTTGGGAGGGGGCTAGGGGGAGGACTTTAAACGAAACAGCAGCACCAACAGACCTCCCAATCCAATTCGTCTGCGAATCCTTCAACGGTTGCGGCCAGTCAATCTGGTTAAGTCCGTCGAGCAAGCGTTGTGCATAAGCGGTAATGCGCATACTCCATTGTTTCATTTTTTTGCGTACCACAGGATGCCCGCCGCGTTCGGAGACACCGTTTACGATTTCGTCGTTGGCCAAAACGGTTCCCAGAGCGGGACACCAGTTGACTTCGGTTTCGGCCAGGTAAGTGAGGCGGTATTGTAACAGTATTTTTTGTTGTTGCTCTTCGTCATAGGCATTCCACATTTCAGCTGTAAAAGGCACGATATCATCATCACAGACTGCGTTTACCAGTTCGTTTCCTTCATTGGTAAAAAGCGTGATGAGTGTTTCTATGGGTTCGGCTTTGTCAGTGTTTTTGTTGTACCAGGAGTGGAACAATTCGGTGAAAATCCACTGTGTCCATTTGTAATAATCAGGATTGGACGTGCGCACTTCGCGGCTCCAGTCAAAGGAAAAACCAATGCGGTCCAACTGCTCTCTGTAACGATTGATGTTGGTTTCGGTAGTAATAGCAGGATGCTGTCCGGTTTGAATGGCATACTGTTCCGCCGGAAGGCCAAACGAGTCATAACCCATGGGGTGCAATACATTAAAACCCTTGTGGCGCTTGTAGCGCGCATAAATGTCACTGGCAATATACCCCAGCGGGTGCCCCACGTGAAGTCCCGCGCCCGAAGGATAAGGAAACATATCCAAAACATAGTATTTTGGCTTGTCACTATTGTTTTCGGCTTTAAATGTTTGGTTTTCTTCCCAGTACTTGCGCCATTTGGCTTCTATGTCGTTGAAATGGTATTTCATGATCACCCTTGGATTTAATTCGGCAAAAATACAGTTAATGCTTGAAAGTTAAAAGGGAATGGTAATCCTTTTGTCTTTTGAAGAATTCTTTACCTTTGTGGCCATATTAAAACCCTTAAAAATATATCATGAAACTATTATCTACTTTATTATTATTATTTACCTTTTCGATTGCTGTAGCCCAATACACCACCCCGGGAACAGGAGAGGACTGGACACTTGATGACATTGCAACTGCAAGTCCGGGAACGGTTACAGTTTCCGGCACTACCTATACCTTGCTTGAAGACCTCACCATTGCCGGTAGTGATATCCTTAGAATAAATGCAGACCTGACTTTAGAAATTGAAGCCGATGTAAGAATAACGGTACTAGACCTGGGTTCTTTTTTTGTTGAAGCCAACGCTGTGACCATTACCGCTGTTGATGAAGCTTTGCCTTATGAAGGTTTCCGCTTTGAGGAAGGTGCAACGGTTGCTATTGAAAATGCTACCATTCAATTTGGCGGCGGACTTCAGGTATTAACCGAAACTTTCACTCTTGAAAATTGTGTTTTGACAAACAATGTTTCAGGAGTGGCAACAGGAGCCACGGTGACGCTTTCAAGAGGAATCCCTGTAATTACTAACAATCAGTTTTTGTTTAATGCTAACCCCGCCATAAGTTCCGGTGCAACCAATCAGGTATCTGCAATTATTTCCGACAATTATATTGAAGGAAACAATCAGACCAATAATAACAGACCTCAAATCAATATGGGAGCAACACGCGTAAATGATACTTTGAAAATCATCAACAATACCATCATTGGTGATGTAGCCATAGACCAGGCGGGAGGAATTGCCGTTGCAAATTTGGCTGGAGGCACTTTAAGAGCCATCATTGAAGGAAACACGATTGTGGATAACCGATACGGAGTCACAGTTGTGGGCCCCAATTCTTATGCGCTTATAAAAGACAATGTTATTGAAGACAACAATACTCAGGGTGACCCCATGTTGGGCGGAAGTGGAATCAACCTGAATTCGCCTCCTGGAGACTTGAATGTTGATATTACGGGAAATGAAATCAGAAGAAATCTCTGGGGTGTTACTATTCAGGGACCCGTGGATGCAAACTTAGGGGATGATGAAGACAATCCCGGGTTGAATGTGTTTTCTGAAAATGGGAACAATGGCGAAATCTTTGCGCTATACAACAATGGACCCAACACTATTACTGCTAAACACAACTGTTGGGTAGAAAATGGTGATGGTACTTTGGCTGAAGCCGAAGGCGTTATTTTTCACATTGAAGATGACCCGACACTGGGCGAAGTGATTTTTGATCCGGTTTTCTGTGAAGTGTTAAGTACTGAAGATCCTACATTGGCGGCTTTTTCAGTGTATCCGAACCCGGCAAACAACAAAATCACGTTCCAAAACACAAACAATTTTGAACAGGTGACTTTTTACACCCTTTCAGGTCAGGAAGTTTTGACTCAAAAAGTAACGGAAGGAACCAACACAATCACATTTAACCTGAGTGCAGGGGTTTATTTCGTTGCCTTTGATGGGAATAAAAACCAGGCAGTGAAAAAGATTGTAGTTAAATAACATCTGACGTCACTAAATATCCTAAATCCGGAAGCAACCCTTTCGGATTTTTTTATGCCCGAAATCATTTTCAGCACCATTGGAAAGCCTTAACTTTGCACTTCCTAAAAAAATGAAGCCGTGATCTTAACGAAAGCAGAACAATTAGAACTTACCAAAGAAGAAATGCAAGACTATGGCCATGCTGTTGTCAATTCCATTGTGGAACATTTTGACACCCAAAATGAGAAATATCCGGTAGCAACTGCCTCCAGAAAAGAGATGGATACTTTGTTTCTGGAAGACGCTCCCGAAAAGCCGACCGATGCCCGCGAGGTTTTGGACTTTGTCCTTCAAAAAGTGATGACCCAAAGCAATGTGGTGAGCCATCCCAAATCCTATTCGTTTGTTCCCGGACCCAGCAACTTTATAAGTGCGATGGGTGATGCTTTGGCCAGTGGGTTTAATATATTTTCAGGAGGATGGGCAGCTTCCCCGGCAGCCGCCGAAATGGAAATTGTCACGATGAACTGGCTACTCAAAATGTATGGTTTTCCCGTAAAGCGGGGTGGCGGTATTTTCACCAGTGGGGGTTCGATGGCTAACCTTACAGCAATTGCTACAGCACGAAAAGTCAAATGTGGTGACGATTTCTCCAAAGCGGTTATCTACCTTTCAGACCAGGCACATTCCTCAAACATCAAAGCCATTCGAGTTCTGGGCTTTAAAAAAGAGCAAATCAGGATCATCCCCACAGACGGCGAATTCAAAATTGCGGTTAATAAACTAAAAAACGCTATTGCGAAAGACCAGATCGAGGGGTGGCAACCGTTCTGTTTTATAGCGTCTGCAGGAACCACCAATACCGGAACGGTGGACCCCCTTAACGAACTGGCAACCATCTGTAAAAAAGAGAAAATATGGTTGCATATCGATGCGGCCTATGGTGGGGCGGCCATTCTGGCTAAAAACGGAAAACAATTGCTTGCCGGTATCGAAAAAGCCGACTCCATCACCGTCGATCCGCACAAGTGGTTTTACCAGCCTTATGAAATTGGTTGTCTCTTAGTGAGAAACCATAAGTGGTTGAAAGGTACCTTTACCGAAAAACCGGAATACCTGCGTGATATTGAAGGAAACGAATCAGAAATCAACTTTTATGACCACGGAATTGAGCTGACACGTCGCTTCAGGGCATTGAAGTTTTATATGTCCATCAAAACCTTTGGGTTGAAAGCGTTCCGAAAGGCGATTGACTATAACATCAAACTGGCCGAACAAACAGAAGACTACCTGCGCAAAAGCAATACCTGGGAAGTTGTTTCGCCGGCCACCCTGGCGATTATCAATTTCAGGTACCATCCCATCAGCGGGAAGTTATCAGAAAAACAACTCGATAAAATCAATCAGAAAATATCTGAAAAGGTCGTGGCATCCCGGGAAGCACTGTTGGTAACCACCATTTTAAATGGACAAGTGGTACTGCGTATGTGTTTAATCAACCCAAGAACAACCATGGAAGATGTTAAGAGCACCTTGCAGCTTTGTGAACAATTTGCAAAAGAATAGATGAGCAGTTTGCATAAAAAAATATTTTAATTAGAAATGGCATGTTGATAATTAACAAAAATTTAACATGTATTATTTGTTCTATATTACGGGGGGGGGTAATTTTGAGTATACTCTAGGTCCTATAATTATACATTTTTTTAAAGCCCTTTCTAGACTCCCTCCTCAAAATGTTTAATCAGGATAGTATATTTTATCCTATCCAAAATACATCTTTAAAATGAAAACAATACTCAAAATTATTCCGGTATTCCTATTTTCTTTATTATTTTCCTGTGAAAATAATGAACAAGAAATCAATGAGCAAAATCAAATAAACGAAAATGTATCATTTAAAATTCTTGAAGAACAAACATCAATTGATGATTTGGTATTGCCATCTGGCACTAAAATTTTTACGATTTCCGAAAGTCAAATAGAGATTGAACTACCAAAGGATTTTCAATTTTTAATGTTAGACAAAAATGATGAAGTATTTTATACAAATAAAAGTAGTTATTCTTGTACTTGCTCTGCTGACAATTCCTGTAAAGTAATTTATACGTCATCTGAAGGTTATGGATGTCTTCAAAATTCATGTACCGGTTCTTGCACCGGTAAACCAACTGATGGGAACCATAACAAAGTATATGGAGTCTTAAATACCCAATCTAAAGAATTATTGGCTGAGAATTTTATTAAATCTGGACACTTAACACCAAAAGGGTATGAGATTTTCTTTAAAAAAATTGCAAAAAATGAATTAATTAAGTTTTTTGATTTTGTTTTTCTCGAAAGTGATTACAAAAATAGCACTGAGTTAATTGCTAATAAAGGAATTGAAAGCACTAGTAATGTTGTGCTTCAATTTATGGGAATCTCATTTTCAGCAGTTGTTCCAAACTTTGATGATAAACTAGATAGTCAATTGATTAATTTTACTAAAGGTCCAACCGTATCTTGTGCTGGCAGCAACGGATGCAGTTGTACCTCTGATAAATTTTGTATATTTGGTAATTGTGTTTATTATTGTGATGGTTGTACTACCTGTACAATGACAGTAGAAGAAAAATAGTTAGTTAATTTAAGATTTAGCTCTATTAATTAAATTACCTTTTTTAAGTATTAGGATCTACCCCTTTCAAGTTAAAAATCTGAAAGGGGTAGATTTATTTATAATCCAAAAATCAAATTTTTTATAGCGTTTTATATAAAGTATTTTATACTTTTATTGGTTATTTAAAACGAATATTTACCAATGCTCAATGAGCTTGACATACTTATCATCGGCGGGGGGGCTGCCGGTTTTTTTACAGCTATCAATGCGGCAGAACTCAATCCGGATTTTAAAATAACCATCCTCGAGCGCGGTAAGGAAGTTCTGACCAAAGTGCGCATCTCAGGCGGGGGAAGATGCAATGTAACACACGCCGAATTTATACCCAAAGAACTTTCCCAAAAGTATCCCCGTGGGGAAAAAGAACTGCTGGGGCCGTTTCACAACTTTATGACCGGCGATACCATCGCGTGGTTTGAGCAACGTGGTGTTGCACTGAAGATTGAAGAAGACGGCCGGATGTTTCCCGAGACCGACAATTCACAAACCATTATCGACTGTTTTTTAAACGAAACAAACCGATTGGGGATTGATGTATTACTAAATCATTCCGTTCAGAAAGTTGCTAAAGAAAATAACTTCTGGAACGTAGAAACCACACAAGGGAGCTTTCAGGCCAAACACCTCGTCATCGCCACCGGAAGCAATCCCAAAATTTGGAAACTGCTGCAAGGCCTGGGCCACACCATCGTCCCGCCGGTACCCTCGCTGTTTACATTCAACATTAAAGACAACCGCATTGCTGACTTGCCCGGGGTATCGACGAATGCCACATTAAAAATAAAACCCTCCCCCTTGGGGGGAGCCGGAGGGGGACTTGAAAGTGAAGGTCCGGTACTCATCACCCACTGGGGATTAAGTGGTCCGGCGATTTTAAAACTTTCAGCCTGGGGAGCACGTGAATTGAACGAACTCGATTATAAATTCACGCTTCAGGTCAATTGGCTCGAGCACCCGGGTTTTAATGAAACTTTGGAGGAATTAAAAGAAATCAAAAACAACCAGGCCAAACAATTGGTTGTAAAATACCCCCAGTTTGAACTGCCCAAACGCTTATGGCAAAGTCTGGTAAGTGCCTCGGGAATCGACACCGAAACCAAGTGGGCTGAAGTAAACAAACAGCAGTTACAGGAGTTGGCCGGCCAACTCACCCAAAGCCGGTTTGAAGTCGACGGGAAAAGCACCTTTAAAGAAGAGTTTGTCACTGCGGGCGGTGTGGAATTAAAAGAAATCAATTTCAAGACCTTTGAAAGCAAAATCCATAAAAACCTCTTTCTGGCAGGCGAAGTAGTCAACATCGATGCCATCACCGGGGGCTTTAATTTTCAGAACTGTTGGACGGGCGGGTATCTTGTCGCTCAGGCAATATCAGAATAAAAATCTGCACTTATCTGTGGAATCAGCGGGAGAAAATCCCATATTTTATGAAATGAAAATATGTATCTTTGTCCAGCTATGACCAAAAAAGACTTTCTTTCTAAACCATCCGCTAAAACCCTTGAAAAAGGACAGGTAAGCTGGCAATCTCCCAGCAATATTGCCTTAGTTAAATACTGGGGAAAGTATGGTGAGCAACTGCCCAAAAACACCTCCATCAGTTTTACATTATCCAATTGCCATACTAAAACAACCTTGTTTTATGAACCCAAAACAACTGACGGTTTTGAATTTGAAGTCTATCTGGACGGAAAGCGCGAAGAAGGCTTTGAACCCAAAATTTTAAAATTCTTTCAACGCATAGAAAAGTACATTCCCTTTTTAAAAGACTACCGTTTCAGGATTGAAACCATCAACAGTTTCCCGCACAGCAGTGGTATAGCCTCTTCAGCAAGTGGGATGAGTGCCTTGGCGTTATGCCTGATGGAAATGGAGCTTCGACTCCGCTCAGCTGCCGGTGTCGAGGAATTAACAAAAGAATTTTTCAATCAAAAAGCCTCCTTCCTCGCCCGTTTAGGCTCGGGAAGTGCGTGCAGAAGTGTGGAAGGCCCGTTGATTGTATGGGGCGAGCATCCCGAAATTCCCGGGAGCAGCAACCTTTATGGCACACAATACCCTTTTGAAGTCCATACAAACTTTGCCAACTATCAGGATACCATTCTTTTGGTGGACAAAGGAGAAAAACAGGTTTCCAGCACGGTGGGTCACGACCTGATGCACAACCATCCTTTTGCCGAACAGCGTTTCACGCAAGCAAATTCAAATATGCAAAAACTCATTCCGGTATTGAAAGAGGGGAATCTTGACGAATTCATCAATATTGTAGAAAGCGAAGCCCTTTCCCTCCACGCCATGATGATGACCTCCATGCCTTATTTTATCCTGATGAAACCCAACACCCTGGAGATTATCAACCGTATCTGGAGGTTCAGGCAAGAGACAGGAAGCAAAGTGTGCTTCACGTTAGATGCCGGCGCCAATGTGCATGTGTTGTACCCGAAACGTGAAAAGGAAGCGGTGGAAACTTTTATAAAAATGGAGATTTCAACATTTTGTAAAAATGCAGAATACATTACTGACTTTACAAGCCAAGGTGCAAAAAAGTTATAATTATTTTACTATTATTTTAGTAATAGCAATTGTTTTTTTTTCCGAATTTAATCTCGCAAAATAAACTCCATTAGAAAACCGGGACGAATCAAATCTTGTTTTTTCCTCCACTAAAGGAATCGTTGTTATTCTTTGTGAGAAAATATTATAAATTTCTATTTCCAGCTTATTATAATCCTGAAGAATCGAGGGTGAATATTCAAAAGTAATTGTTTCATCTACAGGGTTTGGACTTACAAAAAAGGAAACCTCTGTTTTGGAATTTTCTTCTGTATCTAAAACAATGGAAGTGAGTTTTAAAACAATATTTGAGTCATTGCAAATAACATCAAAAATATACTCATAGCCATTAAAAATTGCCGAGGTAGTGGAGACCGGATTACAGTCTGAAATGGTTTCGGTGGAGGTGAAGACCATAAATTCATCACCTATTTCAGGTTCAAAATTTAAATTAATAGTAAAATCACCTTCAAAATGAGTTTCTCCGCTATTACTTATAACATCAAATTCATCAATACTATCAATATCAATAATAATTTTAGCAGTTATGGTTTGAGAGTAATTGACAGTATTTAATTGATTTATGCCCGGGGAAGGGTTAAAAACGCCTTTATTTTGAGTTGAAACAGAGTTATATTGAGGAAACTTAAATATACCAGACCCTATAATTTCTCCATACTCTATATACTCAGGATAATCAGGGTGTTGGTAAAAGTGATTTTCAAAACCAGAATTTTCATCTAAAAGAATGATTCCCTCATTTAAATTGAGAGTTTCAATATTGTTAAAAAATATTCCATTAAATTGATGTTGGATTGTAGAGCCTAAAACCGTTAAAACCCCACTGTTTATTAGTTGTTCTTGTCCTGAACCTGTTCCTAATATATTTGCACCATTCAAAAAAAGTTCTCCGCCATTTCTTATTTGGCTTCCATTAATGAGATTGACAGAAAAAGTGTTTCCGGTACCTAGGGTTAAAGTGCCGGTTGTCGGCTGTATCCATATGTCCACATTATCAAAGGTAATGTTTTCTTCTCCGGTAACAATAACCTCAGCATTTTGAACCCGAAATGTGCCACCTCCTCTAAATGTCACATCTTTAAGGGTTAATACTCCCTCAACACTAAAAAAAATAGTCGTAGTTATAAAAGGGTTTTCTGTTCCATTGTTTTTTATTTCAAAATACCCCTCATTGTAGCCCTCTATTGAACTGTTAGTAGAAAAAATGTTTTTTCCACTAAAAGTTAAACTCGCATTATTTTCAATCATTATGTTTGGGCTTAATATTGTATTTTGGTTAAAAGGTTCAATAAGCAGACTTCCTTCCTCTACCATAAAATCGTAACAACAAATAAGCATTTCGACATCTATAAAAGAATTATTATCCCCTTTTTTGAGAAATGGACCAATAATTTCTAGCTTCCCGGGAATGGGAGATGAAAATGAAATATCCACTCCATCTATTTCAATGTCATATGGTTGTCCTCCTGTTTGGAGAACAGCTCCTTCATTTATATAAATAGGTTCGTTATTAGTAATTCCGGGACTTTTGAAAATTTTGACAAACCCATTCATATCTATTAAAATATCTTCAAAAACCTTTGTAGAATTAACTTCAGAATCGTGAATTATATGTAATGCGCCATTATTGTTAAAAGTTCCTCCTCCGGTAAATAATCCTTGCTTAAAGGTTATCAGGGTGGTAGTGTGTACAATTGCGCCAGTTGGTATTACCACAGTGCCAATTCCATTTTGAAGAGGGATAGTGCCCATATCCCAATTTAAGGGATCCTCCCAAAAATAGTTATCGCCATCTCCCGTCCATGTATGTATTTGTCCCAATGCAAGTAGCGGAATAAAAAGAAGAAAAATGAACAAATAGTGAGTAATTTTTTTCATATCAATGAATATGATAGTGATTATTAAAAATAGTAATATTTAGTGAGTTACATATAAAAGCATAAGAAATATTTAAGTTATTTTTTTAATAAAGGTAATCTAGAACAACTATATTTGCACCAAAATATTTAGTATTCTTAGAAATTCTTTATATTTACTTTGTAAATTAATCAATAATGCGAGGACCCCTCTTTTACTCAAAAATCCTGCTCTTTGGTGAATATGGCATCATCAAAGATTCCAAAGGGTTATCCATTCCTTACAATTTTTACAACGGTGCCCTGAAGATTGATGAACACCACACCGTGGCGACGCATAAATCAAATCAGGGCTTGAAGCGCTTTGCAGACTACCTGCAAACCTTGCAGGAGGAAAACCCTGCATTGGTGACGTTCAACTTGGAAGCCTTAAAAAAAGATATTGAAGCAGGGCTGTACTTTGACAGCACGATACCGCAAGGCTATGGGGTAGGAAGCAGTGGTGCACTCGTGGCGGCCATATATGACCAGTATGCCCATGATAAAATAACAGTACTCGAAAACCTTACCCGCGAAAAACTCTTACAACTCAAGGCTATTTTTAGTGCGATGGAGTCTTTTTTTCACGGAAAGTCTTCAGGGCTTGACCCGCTGAACAGCTACTTGAGCTTACCCATACTCATCAATTCACAGGACAATATCGAGCCGGCAGGCATTCCTTCACAACTCAAAAAAGGAAAAGGAGCCGTGTTCTTACTGGATAGTGGCGTGACCGGTGAGACCGCACCGATGGTGCAGATCTTTATGGAAAACATGAAACAGGAAGGTTTCCGTGCGATGCTGAAAGATCAGTTCGTCAAACATACAGATGCCTGTGTGGACGATTTCCTGAAAGGCGATGTAAAGTCACTATTCTCAAACATAAAGCAACTGTCTCACGTAGTACTCGACAACTTCAAACCGATGATCCCCAAACAATTCCACAAGCTTTGGAAGCAGGGCATCGATACCAATGCATACTACCTTAAACTGTGTGGTAGCGGTGGCGGAGGCTACATCCTGGGCTTTACCGAAGACCTTGATAAAGCCAAAAAGGCCCTGAAAGATTATAAGCTGGAAGTGGTTTATAACTTTTAACCTTACTCAATTCACTACATATTTTGACCTTATTCATTTTTTTGAAGCTGCGTTCAGTAAACGGAGACAAGATTATTTTTTATAGGTTCATATGTAAGTTAACCCGATATCCCTATCTTTGATTATCAAGAAACCTAACTGCTAAAAGTTGTTTCCTAAAACCTAACATCTCATATCTCACATCAAAAGTCTAACGTCTCACGTCTCAAATCTCATATCTAAAGTCTGATGGCCCTCCTCAACCCAAAACAAAAAAAGTTCCTGCTCAAGATGTTGAGTCTTTTTTCTGTGGTGCGGGGGTATAACATTTTAATCATCGTCATTGCACAGTACCTCACGTCCATTTACATCCTGGCGCCCGGGAAACCCCTGTTGCAGGTAGTACTTGACCCCAATTTGTTTATCATCGTGCTGGCATCTGCGCTGGCCATTGCAGGCGGGTATATCATCAACAACTTTTATGATGCCGAAAAGGACCTGATCAACCGGCCCAACAAGACCTATCTCGACAGTTTTATCAGCCAGAACACCAAGCTTTCGGTGTACTTTGTGCTGAACTTCCTTGCGGTTATTTTGGCGAGTGCCATTTCCTTTCGGGCGGTGCTCTTTTTTTCGGTTTATATTTTCTTTATCTGGTTCTACTCGCACAAGCTCAAAAAATACCCGTTTATCGGCAACTTAACCGCTTCGGTACTGGCGATTACGCCCTTTTTTGCGGTCTTTATTTACTATCAGAACTTCGCCCTCGTCATCTTTGTACACGCCACCTTTTTGTTCCTCATCATCTCCATGCGCGAACTCGTCAAAGACCTGGAGAACATCAAAGGCGACCTGGTGCTGAACTACAAGACCATCCCGGTGGTCTATGGCGAGCAGTTTTCAAAGCGCATTCTCACGTTTTTAAGCATCATTACCCTGATACCCATCTATCTGTTACTGACACGTTTTGAGATAGGCTATATGGATTTTTACTTTCTCGGTGCTGTCTTGCTTCTGGGGGTTTTCCTGTTTTACCTTTGGTACTCTTCCCAAAAACTGGATTATATCATCCTGCACACGATCCTAAAGTTTATTATTGTCGTGGGTACCCTGAGCATTGTGCTGCTGGATGTTGACTTCCTGTTACGCAGAATATTGTAGCAGGCTTTGCACCAAAACATTGAAAATACCCTACCTTTGCAAAAAATTTAAAACGGATTATGGCTAAAGAAGAACATAAAGGAAGCGGACGACGCGAGGGAAAATCCAAAAGCAAAGACATTACCAACAAGAAAAAGTTTACCCCAAAACCTCCACAAAGGAAACAGCCTCTCAAGGCCAAAGGACCTGCTGATGAGATGCGCCTCAATAAATACATAGCCAACTCGGGCATGTGCTCACGCCGTGAAGCAGACCTTTATATCTCTACCGGCCAGGTGCAGGTGAACGGAAAGGTAGTGACTGAAATGGGCCACAAAGTAAAACTCACTGATGACGTCAAGTTTGACGGCCGCCGCATCAACCCCGAAAAAAAGGAATATGTCTTGCTCAACAAACCCAAAGGCTTTGACACTTCAACCAGTGAAGAAACCTTGCACAAATCTGCTGCCGGGCTGGTGATGAATGCCTCAAAATACAAACTCGTTCCCGTGGGAAGGTTGCAGCGCAACACCACAGGGCTGCTGTTGTTTACAAACGACCACGATATGCAAAAGAAACTCACCGACACCGGTTTGCTCGTGCGCAAAATCTATCAGGTTTCCCTGGACAAGAACCTTAAGTATGAAGACTTTCAGAAAATAGAAGAGGGTCCCACAGTAGAAGGGAAGAAAGTAAGGGTTGACTCGGTTTCTTATGTTGACAATGCTCCCAAAAGCGAAATAGGCATACAGCTGCACAGCAACAGGAACAATATCGTGAGGAAGATCTTTGATAGCTTTGGCTATGACGTGATTAAACTCGACCGTGTTTCTTATGCAGGCTTGACCAAGAAAGACTTACCCCGTGGTAACTGGAGGCATTTGACCGCTCAGGAACTGGCAAACCTACAAATGCTTTAATATATTAAAATCAGCATTATTTTTCTGTAAACTTATTTTGAAATCCAATTATTTTGATTTCATTTGTATAGTGCTTTGATGATATAGTTCACAAAATAGCAATGGCACACAGTACTGCCTTATGAAATTTTTTTGCAAATGGAGGCTTTTCGCTTCGGGTAGCTTGCTCATCGCAGCGCCTTTGAACAAAAAGCTTCAGGTTTTTAATAAAACTCCCTTCCCAATCACCACAAACACGGTGCAGGTATTTTCTGTAATGACACCCATACGCATTTGATATTTTATTATTGTTTCGTTAATTTACGAGATAAACTTTCGCAATGCCTAACTTTTTATTAATTTATACGAAATTTTAAAAACAATAATGAAGACCCGATATATAGACCTCATTGACCAAACCTTTTACTTTCCGCAGGAAGAATTCACCCTTGAAGACAATGAACTTCGCTTTCACGACATCGACCTGATGGAACTGGTTGAAGAATATGGAGCCCCCCTGAAGTTTACATACCTTCCCAAAATATCAGACAACATTAACAGGGCTAAGAAATGGTTCAAGGACTCCATCAAAAAGAACAAATACAAAGGAAAATACTACTATTGCTACTGCACCAAAAGCTCCCATTTTGAGCACGTGCTGCACGAGGCGTTGAAAAATGACATTCATATTGAAACCTCTTCGGCCTTTGACATCGATATCGTCAACAAGCTCAAGGGAGATGGCAAGATTGATGAAAAGACCTTTGTAATCTGCAACGGCTTTAAGCGTGACCAATACATCACAAACATCGCCAACCTGATCAACAGCGGGCACAAAAACTGTATCCCCATTATTGATAACTATGAAGAAATAGGTTTGCTCGATGAAGAAATCAAGGGCAAGTACAAAATAGGCATCCGCATTGCATCAGAGGAAGAACCCAAGTTTGAGTTTTATACCTCGCGCCTGGGTGTGGGCTACAAAAACATCCTTCCGTTTTACAACAAGCAAATCAAAGACAATAAGAAAGTGCAACTCAAAATGCTGCATTTCTTTATCAATACCGGTATTCGCGATACAGCTTATTACTGGAACGAACTCCTCAAATGTATGCAGGTATATGTGCAGCTCAAAAAAGTATGCCCCAGTCTCGACAGCCTCAACATAGGTGGCGGCTTCCCCATAAAGAATTCGCTGGGCTTTGAGTTTGACTACCAGTATATGGTGGAGGAGATTTTACACCAAATCAAACTGGTGTGTGAGGCAGAAGAAGTGCCCGTACCCCATATTTTTACCGAATTTGGCAGCTTTACCGTGGGCGAAAGTGGCGGTGCCATATATGAAGTGCTGTACCAAAAACAACAAAACGACCGGGAAAAGTGGAACATGATTAACTCATCGTTTATCACCACCCTGCCCGATACCTGGGCCATCAACAAACGCTTTGTAATGCTGGCGGTCAACCGCTGGAACGACGAGTATGAACGCGTCCTGCTGGGCGGGCTCACCTGCGACAGTGATGATTATTACAACAGTGAGCAGCATATGAACGGTATCTACCTGCCCAAATACAGAAAAGAAAAACCTTTGTACATTGGTTTTTTCAATACCGGGGCTTATCAGGAAACCATTGGCGGGTTTGGGGGCTTGCAACATTGCCTCATCCCGATGCCAAAACACATATTGATCGACAAAGATGAAAACGGTAATTTTACCAAAAGACTATTTAGTGAAGAACAAAAAAGTGAAGACTTACTCAAAATTTTAGGATACAATGACTAAGAGAAACTATGCCGGTATTCCGGACAAATATGCCCGCATTGACGAGGCAAAAGTGGTGTTGATACCCGTTCCATATGACGGAACCAGCAGCTGGGGAAAAGGATCAGACAAAGGTCCCGAAGCTTTTTTACACGCTTCAGAAAACATGGAGCTGTATGACATTGAAACCCACAGCGAGGTCTACAAAAAAGGGGTGTACCTTGCCCCGCCGGTAACTGAGAATTCTTCCCCTGAGAAAATGGTGGAAGCCGTTCACAAAACCGTAAAAAACTACATTCAGCAGGAGAAGTTCGTCACCATTTTTGGCGGTGAGCACTCCATTTCCATCGGGACCATCCGCGCATTCAATGAGTCGTTTGAAGACCTTACGGTAGTTCAGATAGATGCGCATGCTGATTTGCGCCCCGAGTATGAAGGTAGCAAATGCAACCACGCCTGCGCCGTTTATGAAGCCAGCCAGAACACAAACCTCATTCAGGTAGGGATCCGCTCAATGGATGTTTCCGAAAAGGAACACATGGACGAAAACAGAACCTACTTTGCCCACGACCTGGTCAACTATGATGACTGGATGGACGATGCCATTGGCCAGATGACACCCAATGTGTTCATTACGATCGACCTTGATGCATTTGACCCTTCCATTTTGCCTTCCACAGGAACACCTGAGCCGGGCGGACTGTTTTGGTATGAAACCCTCGAGTTTTTAAAACTGATGTTCAAAAAGAAAAACGTGGTAGGTTTTGATATCATGGAGCTGTGCCCCAACGAAAACGAGAAGTCATCAGACTTCCTTGCGGCCAAGCTGTACTACAAAATGCTGAGCTATAAATTTAAATATGAAAACCGAAAAAACGATGACGATGACGAAGACTAAAGGAGCCATTTCACAATTTATTGAAAAATACTATTTACACTTTAACGCCGCTGCGCTGGTTGATGCCGCAAAAGGCTATGAAGACCAACTCAACCAAGGATCCAAAATGCTGGTATCCCTTGCGGGTGCGATGAGCACCGGTGAGCTTGGGAAGATATTTGCCGAAATGATCCGTCAGGACAAAGTGCATATCATTTCGTGCACGGGTGCCAACCTTGAGGAAGATATCATGAACCTGGTGGCGCATTCGCATTACAAACGCATACCCAATTACCGCGACCTGACCCCCGAAGAAGAGTGGGAATTGCTCGAGAAGGGCCTCAACCGCGTGACAGATACCTGCATCCCGGAAGAAGAAGCCTTCAGAAGATTGCAGAAACATATCTACCAGATCTGGAAGGAAGCCGAAGAAAAAGGCGAACGCTACCTGCCGCATGAGTTTATGTACAAAATGCTCTTGTCGGGTGTTTTGGAACAGTATTATGAAATTGACGTGAAGGATTCGTGGATGTATGCTGCCGCCGAAAAAAACCTGCCCATGGTCGTTCCCGGCTGGGAAGATAGCACGATGGGGAATATTTTTGCTTCTTATGTGCTTAAAGGAGAACTCAAAGCCAGCACTATGAAAAGCGGTATCGAGTACATGACCTTTCTCGCAGACTGGTATACTGAAAATTCAGAAAATGGCATTGGCTTCTTCCAGATAGGAGGCGGTATAGCCGGTGATTTCCCTATTTGCGTGGTGCCCATGCTCTATCAGGATATGGAAAGAACAGACACCCCTTTCTGGAGTTATTTCTGCCAGATATCTGATTCCACGACCAGTTACGGTTCTTATTCCGGTGCTGTGCCCAATGAGAAAATCACCTGGGGGAAACTTGATATAAAAACCCCAAAATTTATCATAGAAAGTGATGCTACTATCGTGGCACCTCTTATATTTGCCTACTTATTAGATATGTAATTTATGAAATGCCTACTAACTCATTATAATGCTATGGATACCCTTTTTAAGGCATTCCATCTGACCTATAAAAAACAATAGAAAAGCACAGATGAAAAGAATTATTGTAGATTTTAAGAAACTAACCCCCGAAATTTTAAAACTCCTGGTGGAGAAGTACCCGGAAGGCTATGACGACTTGAACATCATTTCGTTTAAAAACGCTGCCGGCGAAATCGTTGAATGTGTGGAAGTACGCACCGAAGACACCATCTACCTGGTCAAAGTGAGCACCAAACTGGAACGCACCATGGAAAACTATGACGAAGACGACTATGAAGACTTCGCCGATGACGATCCGGAAGCAGTACAACCCCCCGAAGACCTCCCCGAGGACGCCGAGGATGAAGAAGACCTTGATTAAGCTTCTATAGTAAATACACCACAACCCACACGATTGCCGTGTGGGTTTTTTTATGCCCATACTCAAAAGAACCGCACAAAATAGTCTTACGTCCTAAGTCCTGCAGTCCTACGTCTTAAACCATGCAGTCCTACGTCACCCCAAAAAAACATACCTACTATCCGCCGTTATCCCCGTCACTGCATCCCGGAACCCCGCCCAGCAATGCAGTTCCAGACCGGAAAACGAGGCCGGCAACGGCAACACCACGCTACCGTCCTGCCGGGTAGCGGCATCCTGTGAAAAGTAATACTGATGCGTTGCAGGGGCATACAGCACAACCAGGAGCAGGTCTCCCGGGTCTGCCAGCCCCTCGTTGCTGTTGTCCACCCACGAGAGGGCAAGGGCATTCTCGCCGGTAATGCTTGCCGCGGTGACGTCAATGGCACGCAGTTCGCCCATACTCACCAGCGCTTTGGGGTAGTCAATGGCAACCATATCGCCGGTGATCAACAGGGCATGCTTCTTATGGTAAGACGGTGCCAGGTTGCGTTTGGTCATATCGGGCGGGTCGATGCTGTAGCTCATGTCGATCCATGCGCTCAAAGGGTTTAAAAACCGTTCGGTCACTTGAAACTCTTTCCTGGATAACAGTTGTAAAGCAGAAGGTGGTTTTGTGGATTTTTTGGGTGCACTGCGCAGCACACTTTTGCCTTTCCAGGTGGCGCCCACAATAGCACCCACCTTGCCTGAAAACGGGCCTAAAATGCCCCTCGTGAAGATTGCCATAGGTTAAGTGGTTAATAGGTTGAACAATAGGGTATTACTAAAGTAAAACACCGTTTTCTGAAAAACAAGTTTTTGGGCAAAAAAGAAGGGGTTTTCTTCGGGTTTTGTTCGGGATTCCTTCGGGATTTGTTTTTAAAAAAGGTACTTTTCAGGAACAAAGCTCGAACGAGGGTGGGGCGAGGGTGGAAAAACAGGGTAGGGGTTGCTTTTTTACAGGCTGGTGGTATGCGGTTGTATGGGTGGTGGTTTTTGTGGGGTGCCGACGGTTGAGGTATGGGGTTTTTTGGTATATTTGGGTTATCACCCTTTGTTTATCCTCTGGAATTTTTGTGTTGTTAATGCCTTGATTGGTGTTAGGGTTTGGTGTATGGGGATTGTTGGTTAAGGAAGTTAGAAAAATAGTCAAATTTTCTGTTATTTTGAAAAAAACTGCATATATAGATAATAATATTGTTGTGGATATTGAACAAGAATATCTCTCTAGAGAGAACTTACTTAAAAATGTTGACACCGGCATCACAGACTTTTTTTATTCATCAGCTCATCTTCAAGAAGCCAATGAAATGACAGCTAAGACGGAAGAAGAATTAAATATTCGACTTAAAAAGCGTTTTACTGCAATTAGCTCGATTACATATGACAATTATATTGAAACGAAATTGGATTCGCATGATGTATATCTAATAAAGAAAAAGCCTTCTGAAATTTATGAAAAAATAGATTTTAGTTTAATTGGTGTAAGTGCAATGAAAGGTTTTATGAGTATAATTAGTGAAATTCAAAAACAGCATTTTCGTTCTCAAATTGGTATAGATCCAAAACGTATAAATAATTATAATCCTAAAGAGATTATTGACCATATAAATTCTAAAAGTGACTTAATGGGTGGGTATTCCTTTATTGGATTTATTGATAAGGCACTTGAGCTTCATCCGTTAGGAGCAGAAATGGGGCGTAGAAATGTATTCACCGCAATGTTTGAGTTTTTAGATTTAGTGGGTTATTGGAAGGACGGGTTTACTGATAAATCTAATTATGCCAGATTATGGGATTCAAATCATGCCTATTATTCCTCACAATGTGACTATTTTATTTCTGATGACAAAAGAACAAGGAATAAAACAAAAGTGGTGTTTGAATATTACGATATACACACAAAAATAGTATCCTCAAAAGGAACAGAATAAGAGTTAAAGGTAAAATCCTTTTACATTTGTTGCTACTGTTTTTTTTTTGAAAAATATTAATAAACATTATGCTTTTGATTTTTTAACTATTTTAGTTCTAAAACGACACAATGCCCATTATTAAAAACCGATATGAATAGTTTTAATTATGATTGAGAAAATAAACATTTTAAGATTTAAAAATTTAGAAGATTTAGAGTTGAATCTAGCAAATATTAATGTTCTTGTAGGAGGAAATAATGCTGGTAAGAGTTCCATACTGCAAGCTCTACAGTTTTCTATATCAATTGCTCAAACAACATCATTAGCAGAATTTAAAAGAACACGTTGGAATAATGATAAATTTTCAACATCTCTTACTCCTGAGCAAATCTTATACACCCCAACCAATGATATCTATAAATTAGGGACCGGGGGTTCTCTTAGTCAAAAACATGATGAAGCTATTATCGTTAAATTTGAAGAGAAAGGAACAAATAATAAAGCAGAATTTAAACTAAGAAAGGGAAGAAATAAGAATTTACTCGTTAGTATAGAAGGTCAAGACCTTGGACAGCAAATTAGAAATTTAGACTCACCCTTTTCAATTTATGTGCCCGGTTTGGCTGGTATCGCAGCATTTGAACAATTTAGAAGTGAGGGGATTGTGAAAAAAACTGCTGCTAAAGGTAATGCAAATAGTGTTTTTAGGAATATACTATTACTGTTATCAAGTGATAAAACTAAATGGAAAGCTTTCCAAAATGATTTAAACGATATCTTTCCAGATTTAGAAATTAAAATAAATTTTAATCCTCAACGTGATGAGAATATTAATGTTCTAATAATAAAAGGGATATTAAAATTGCCAATAGATACATATGGTACAGGTGTTTTACAAACTATTCAAATTCTTTCTTATCTACACCTCTATCGCCCCAAGTTTTTGATTTTAGACGAACCAGATAGTCATTTACATCCTCATAATCAAAAAATAATTGCACAAAAATTATTTGAATTGACAAATGAATTAGATTTTCAAATAATTCTTAGTACTCATTCAAGGCATTTACTTGATGCTTTTCAAAGTATAGCTGAGATTCACTGGATTGTTGACGGAAACTTAAGTTCAGAGGATTTCAATTTTGTAAAAGTGTTATTAGAAATAGGAGCTTTGGATAAAGGTGATTTTTTAAACAACGGTAATATTAAATGTGTGGTGCTTACAGAAGATTCAGTAACTACACCATTAGAAAATATTTTGGTAGCGAATAATTTCAATTTGGAAGAAACTGATATATGGGCTTACGACGGTTGTTCTAAACTAGATACTGCAATTGTGTTGGCTGCTTTTATTAAAAAACATGCTCCTAATGCAGAAATTATTGTACATCGTGATTCAGACTACTTAACAGATGATGAAAAGGAAGATATAATTCAAAAAGCAGAGGCGGCTGGGTTAAATTTTCTTTTTACTAGTGGGACGGATATTGAGTCTAACTTTATTATAAAAGAACATATTTTAGAAATATATCCAGAATTAAATGAAAATAGATATAATGAATTACTAGCAGAAGCCATTGAAAATAATAAAATCAAGTCTTTAGAAAACTATATTAATTATAATACTCAAAAAGCTTTAAATGAGCAGTACAAGGGTGGCGCTAGAGTTAACAGTGGTAGGATTAGTGTAGCTTGTCATATTGATTTCGAGCAAGATAGATTAAAATATAGTCTAGGGAAAAAGGTAGTTAAAAGTTTGAGGGACTCTTTACAAAATGAAATTGGTAATAGAGATATATTTAGAACTACTGAACACTTAGAAAATGAATTTTTATTAGAGTTGAAAGAAAGAATATGGGAATAAAAACTGTTCAAAGCATCATTACTCTTGGTTTCCCCGCGATTGCATCGCGTGGTAATAAAATACAACAAACAAAGCCCCTTAACCGTTCTTACTAAAAACCAACCCATATGGAAAATGTAAAAACACAGACTCCCACTATGCTGCACTACACGGCCCTTGCTTTAAGTGTATTGTTAGCTTGTTTTGCGTTGTTTTATATTGATGAGGATACTCACGCACTTACTGACGTGTTTGCCCCGGGTAATCTTTTGGCACTAATAATATACTTCACCCCGGCTTGTGCCTTATGCTTTGTATTATTTAAGTTTATTTCAAAGGAGTTTAAAACACTGGAAAGTATCTTTCTTTCATTGGTTATAGGTATTCCGTTAGGGTTTACAATGGTTCTTTTTTTATTGTTTGCTTTGCGGTAATATAACTTCCGTTCCCGCGCGATTGCATCGCGTGGTATTTAACCTTCCCTAACTTCCCATTAGCCCTGCTTGCTATAAATAAGAAATTCTGTAATTTTATTCTATGAGCAGAAATTACAAGTTTCATAATCCTGAGGGCTTATATTTTGTAAGCTTTGCCGTTGTGGAGTGGCTGGATGTATTTACCAGAAACGAGTATAAAGACATTCTTATAGAAAGCCTGTCCTATTGTCAAAAGCATAAGGGTATGGATATTTTTGCCTGGTGTATTATGACAAACCACGTTCATTTGGTGTTCAGGAGTATTGACGGCTTAGACCCTGCCCTACTATTGGGCGACTTTAAGCGTTTTACGAGCAAAGCTATCGTCAAGGCAATTAAGGAAAACCCCAAAGAAAGCAGAAAGGAATTTTTACTGGATCAATTCAGGAAAGCCGGTGCAAAAGCATCAAATGTGAATGAATATCAGTTTTGGAGGCACGACAATCATCCTATTGAGTTGTGGAGCAATAAAGTGATTTACCAGAAAATTAATTATATTCACAAAAATCCGGTGAAGGCAGGTTTGGTTTATTATCCGGAAGATTATGTTTACAGCAGTGCTGCAGATTATGCAGACAGAAAAGGTTTGTTGGATAATGTTATTGTTTTTCAGTATTTTGGTTGAGTGGTTTTAATTATTGATTATTATGGATGGGGTTGAGCCACGCGATGCAATCGCGCGGGAACGGAGCCTAAGGAAGCGTATAAAAACTTAGAGATTAAAGAATGAATCTGAAGCTTACAAAGAAGTTAAAAGTTTTACTATTAATAATTATAGTTCTTTTTGCATCTATTATATATAATATTGTTTCAGGAAATAGGGTCCCTGTAGCTGGTCACGCTATAGCTTTTTTTAGACCAATATTTAATAACTATAAAATAATTGATTTAAATGAAGTAATAAAAACACAAGATAAAGTGACTTTTAAAGAATTACCTGATAAAGTAAAAAATAGTTTAATGGATTATAGGGAAGATATTAATAGGCCTGTATCTAAAAAAAAGTTTGATTATACTATCCCATTTATAAACTTGGGAACTGCTTATAATTTAAATTATGAGCAAAGTAATTTTATTTATTCAGATTACTACTTGTTTTATATATATGGACAAGATTATCAAGCTATACTTATAAATCATAAATATTATATTAATATTACTAAGTATGGTAATCCGATATTTTATAATGACAATATTTATATTTATAGTGATGAATCAGGGCGGGCTTTTACAGATCAGGATGCTGTTTACTGTATAGTTGATCTTGATGAATTAATAAATATATAATTTCTTCCTTACTCTTCCACACGATTGCATCGCGTGACTGCTACCCTCCCAAAGCAACACCCCTTTTCTTCACCCCCACTTCCCAAACAAAATACCCAATCACCACCACATATTCCAGTGCCACGAGCCAGAGGTTTTCCTGAAAACCGCCCGGGCCGTAGGCGGTATAACTCAAAACAATCATAAAGCTCCACACCAGCAGAAAGCGGTAACGGGTAAAAAGGCTCAGCACCAGCGGGATGGTGAGGTACCAGGGGTGCACGGTGGTGGAGAGCAGCAGGTAAAAGCAAAAAGCAAAAAGCATCAGGGTTGCCAGGTGCCGTATGGAGGCGGCCTTCCTGAAAAGGCTGAGGTACAGGACAAACAACAGGGTGATGACCGGCAGGATGGTGCCCACGGTGCCAATAATGTTCCAGCCCACGGTCTCAAAGCCAATCCAACGAATGAGGTAATACACACTGGCATTGAACTCAAAAGTGACAAACCACAGACTGAGGGTCTTGCCAAAGTTTTGCAGAAAGGCCTCAGAAAGGAAGGGGACAAACAATACCAACACCGTTGCGAGCACGGTGATATAATAGATGATTAGCTTTTTGAGTGCGGCGGCTTTGGTGGGGAACTGTGTGATAAAATAAGGCAGTAACAACGGTAAAAACAGCAAAGGGAGCAACTTGGTTGCTACCGAAAGTCCAAGGAAAATGCCACTCCACAGCCATTTTTTGGTGGCCAGAAAGTAGAGTGCCCCCACCAGAAAGAAGACCATCACGCCTTCAAAGTGCAGGTTTCCGGTGAGTTCGATGATGATAAAGGGGTTTAAAAAGAACCAAAAGATGTGGTGTGCGGGCAGTTGAAGCTTTTCCAGCAGCTTTTTACCAAACAACACCGTCCCGATGTCTGCGGCAATCAACACCAACCGCAGCACGATGACAGAGCCGAGGATGCTCTTTCCGGCAAGCAAGGCTGCCAGGGCATAGATGCCTTGCGACAACGGCGGATAGTTGCTGTAATGGCTTGCGTTAAGGGCGCCCATGCCGTCGATTAATTCCTGTGCTTGATGGATACCCATCATTCCGGGCAAAGCGAAGGAAGCCGGGGTAGAAAGATACGGATTGATGCCCTGCATCAGCAGGCGTCCGTCCCAGAGGAAGCGGTAAAAGTCCTGCGAGAGGTTGGGGATGGAAAGGATAAACACAGCCCTGAGAGCGATACCCGTCCATAAGAGAAATTTAAAATTCCCGGCGTTTATTTGCACCAGTTTGTAAAATATAAAAAACAGCGCGGCATACAGGCTGAACAGCTTGATAAAGTCGCTGCGCTCCAGTTGGTATGCAAAAGACCAGTAAAAAACGAGACTGGCTGCCACCATCAGCAGGGGGATGCGGTAAAGGTTTAGTTTTTCCATCAGCCGGTAAGAAAGATGTTGCTAAAGAGTAAATGATATAAAAGAACGCTGAAAAGAGGAAGTACAAGCAAAAGAACAACTTCTTTAGTCTTCGTAATTTTCAAAAGCGGATAGATCAGAAAAAAAGCAATGCATATAAATAACGCAGGAATGATTAATACCGGCAAGCTTAAAGCGAGGCTGAGAATATAGGTGCCGGAAGAGACAAAAAAGAAGGAACGATAAAAAGTGTCGAATTGTAAGTCTATCGCATAGGCTATAAAATTCAATACTTCAAAGCTGAAAAGCACGATAAGTAACACCCCAAACACCTGTAAAAGTATGTTTTTTGAGCGATGTATTTTAAATACAGGAACCGTGAGGAACAGAGCTGTTTTGATTAAAAAAACGACGGAATAGTAAGTTATAAAGGAAAGGGTTTGCTCGACGGTACAATTAACAGCATAGGTATAAAAAAAGAAATCACCTCCTCCCAATAGGGTTAATCCGTTAATCATTATGTTGTACACAAGTAAATATACCGGATAGGAAAGAACTAGTATAAGCAAGATTTTAATAAAGTCCTTCATATCGCATCTTAGGGTATCAATAAGCTAAAGCGGAATATTAAAAATACAAAAAATATAAGACTACCTTAACCGCAGCGATTTAAAAAACACATAGCCAAAGCCCAGGAACAACATCAAATGAAACGGGAAGAGACCGAAGTCGCCTTCTTTGCCCACTACAAAAGCGCTGTACATCCCAAAGGCAAAATAAAGCATCAGCAGGCCTTCAATGAGCACGTGTGGTGACAGCTTTTCCTTGAGGTAGATATTGCCCTTCCAGGAATCTTTGAGGGTGTTGATGTTGAATTTGGGCGTTCTTATGAATTCGCTTTTCTTCCCCAGATGCCCTTCCAGGATGGCGATGGTGTTGTGCAGTGAAAAGCCCATGGCAATGGAGAAAAAGGTAAAGAACATCCCGATGTATTTGAAAAAGCTCACAATCCCGCCCCCGTAGATCTTTTTGAACATCACCCAGTAGCAGATAAAAAAGATAAGGGTGCTGAGCACAAAGAAGCTCATCACGATAAAATAAACTTTTAAATGTTCATATTCGTTTTTGATATAAAGCATCGGGATGCTCAGTACCGCGACGATAAAGATGTTGAGGAACATCGTGCTGTTGAGCAAATGCAGGAGTCCGTGTATCTTGGTCTTAAACGGAACAGAGGGTGACGTGAGCAGTTTCCATTTCATTTTCTGAAAGTTCTCGGCCCCGCCCTTGTTCCACCGGAACTGTTGCGAGCGTGCCGCACTAATGACCACGGGTAACTCTGCCGGGGTTTCCACATCTTCAAGATAAGTAAACTTCCAGCCTTTGAGCTGGGCGCGGTAGCTTAGATCAAGGTCTTCGGTGAGGGTGTCCCCCTCCCAGTTACCGGCATCGATGATGCACTGCTTGCGCCAGATGCCCGCCGTGCCGTTAAAGTTGATAAAGTGATCCTGGCTGTTGCGGCCCACCTGTTCCAGACTGAAGTGCGCATCGAGCGCAAAGGCCTGTACTTTGGTAAGGATGGAATAATCGCGATTGATATGCCCCCAGCGGGTCTGTACAACCCCGATATTCTCTGATGTAAAATGGGGCACCGTGCGTTTGAGCCAGTCGGGTTTGGGAAGGAAGTCGGCATCAAAGATGGCGATGTATTGGCCTTTGGCGGTTTTCAGTCCTTCCTTGAGGGCACCGGCTTTAAAGCCTGTGCGGTTGGTGCGGGTAATGTGTTGTATGTCCAGTCCGGTCTGCTGAAGTTCCTGAACGAGCTGTGCCGTGGCGGTCAGGCTTTCGTCTGTGGAATCATCGAGCACCTGTATTTCCAGGCATTCTTTGGGGTAGTCTATTGCAGCGATGTTCTTGAGCAGGCGTGCCATCACATACTTTTCGTTATAGACCGGCAGTTGAATGGTTACGCGGGGGACTTCGGCGAGATTTTTCCAGTTGATGCTTCGGGCCGTTTGTTGTTTGTTCCGGTTCCTAACGTAATTAAAAAGAAGGTTGAGTTGTGCCAGCGCATAGATGAGGATAAACACCAGCGCAAGGGTATAGATAACGATAATAATGCTTTCTAAAATCACTTTTTAAAACTGTATTTAAAGATCCACCCTAATATTTTGACACCCGCCATAACAGCCCCTTTGACGGTTCCCGAAACTTTTGAGACGCCGATGCGGTTCTTATAACGCACGGGCACTTCGGTATAGCTGTATTTTCGTTTCAGGGCTTTTAGTTGCATCTCGACCGTCCAGCCATAGGTTTTGTCTTCCATCTGCAAAGCTAAAAGTTTTGGGTATTTTATAGCCCTGAATGGTCCTAAATCTGTAAAACGGGACTTAAAAAAAAGACCCATCAGGGTTGTAGCGAGCCAATTTCCGAAGATTTGGGGGAAGGTCATGGAGCCTTTTTCGCGTAAGCGCTTTACCCGGGCACCAATCACCAGGTCCAGATCCTGTTCCAGAATGGGGGCGACGATTTTGGTGAGTTCTTCCGGGTAATCGCTGTAATCACCGTCGAGAAAGACAATGATATCGGGCTTTTCAGCCTGTTGTGCGATATAGTGCATGCCTTTCAAACACGCATAGCCATAGCCTTTTTGGGTTTCTGAGAGCACGGTGGCGCCGGCGGCCTTTGCCACGGCAGCCGTCTCGTCTGATGAAGTGTTGTTCACCACAATGATTTCTGTGACAAAGGCAGGGATCTCTGCAATCACCTTTCCGATGGATGCTTCTTCATTGAATGCCGGGATGATGACTTTTATGTTCTTGTTCATTTAAAAATTAACCTGTGGGTTGTCTATTTTAAAACGGATCAATGAAGTCCATTCACCCACCTTTTTATCGTGTTTATATCTCAGGGCCTTGCGGAGTTTGTTCTGTTCATACACCAATGCATAGCCTTCGCGCTGTCCGTTTTGATACTGTACTTTAAGGGCATCCTTTCCGTTGTGGAACACCCACCAGTCGTTTTCTTTTCCTCTTTTATAATGACCCTCTTTGAGCAGCTTGTTTTCGCGGGAATAAAAATACCAATAACCATGCGCTTCACCCTTATAATAAGGACCTTTTTTTTGGAGGGTTGCATTGGGGTAGTAATATTTCCAGTAACCGCTTTTTTCATTGTGCTCCATCCATCCCTCTGCTTTAAGGGTTCCGTTTTCATAATATTCTTTGCTGTATTCTTTTTCGGTGCTTCCAAAGAACAGTATCATATATAAGCTCAAGGAGGCAAAAAGCAATTTTGATAGCATAATGATCGTGGTTTAAGTCGTAAATAATTTAAAAGCCTGACACCTTGTGTGCGCTATTTATAAATACGTAGCCTGCCGGGGTTTGGTTTTTTATAAAAAATTATTGGGTGGGAAAAAACCGTGCTTTTCTTTTTCTCGTAAATGAGGTATGACTAACAATTCTAAAAATTAAGAAATGAAAAGAAAAATCAAATTATTAGCATGTATTGGTTTATTGTTCCCGGCATTGATTGTCGCCCAAAGCCCCATCAACGGTTTTATGAAAAAACAGGGGGAAGGAGCACTCTCGCTTTCCTATTCACAGGAGATGTATGACAAGGTTTTTTTAGTACCTCAGGAAGTAGACGGTGTGCCTGTCTTTAATGAAGTAACCACCACCAGTATGTCCTTTTATGGCGAGGTAGGTATTACAGACCGCCTGAATGTTATATTAAACATTCCGTATGTAAAGACCGAAGGGGATGCCACACAAGCGGTACTCGACAACAACGGGTTTGAAAACACTCGTGAAGATTTTCAGGACATCAAGATTTATGCAAAGTACCTGTTTCACACGGTAAATTTTGAAAAGAGCAGTCTGAATTTGATGGGGGCCATTGGCCTTGAGACCCCGCTGTCTGATTATCCTGTTGATGAGGGTCTGCAGTCGATTATTGCAATCGGTAATCAAGGTTCGAGTTTTAATATGCTGGCCCTTGCTACGTTTAAAACAGACTTTGGTTTGTTTGCAACAGGTCAGGCCGGGTATAGCTTTCGCGGAAACAGGGTGCCCGATGCCTTGTTGACAGAGTTGAAATTAGGGTATGCCGGTTCGCGTTTTTATCTGGATGCTTTTGTAGCCAACCAACTTTCGGACAAGGAAGGTGTGGATATTTTGGGCGAAGGCTTTGAAGGCTTCTTTCCCGCCACACGGGTTAATTTCACGAGAGTTGGAGTTAACTTATATGTTCCTGTGGTATCAGGCATAGGTATTTCAGGAGGTGCATCCACCTATGTTGCCGGAAGAAATATTGGTAAAGCGACCGGTTTTTACGGCGGCCTTGTTTACTCATTTTAATTACTAACCCAAAAAAATATACACAATGAAAAATCTAAATATATTCAAATTCCTTTTTTTGCCCCTCACAGTAAGTCTGATGCTTTTCGGTTGTGAAACCGAATCAGAATTCGAAGACGAACTGCCCTCTATTGCCTACATAGCGGTGTCAAATCCTGATTTCAGTACGCTGGAAGCAGCTGCTGTTGCAGGCGAGGTCGCCGTTACATTGAGCAACTCAAATCCCGGTGACCCATCAGGTGACTATACTGTTTTTGCCCCCACCAACGATGCCTTTGCACGTTTGGGTCTCAATGAAGAAACCCTGGGTGTTTTGCAGAAACCCTTTTTGACAAATACATTATTGTACCACGTTTCCAATGGAAATTTACTGAACAGTAACATTATGGCAGGAGGGATGTCAACCTCAGCACTGGGTCCTGACAGGCGTTTTATCACCAGAGGAGACGAATTATACATCAATGGTTCAAAAATCCTTGCCACTGATATTGCTGCCAGTAATGGTACCGTGCACGTTATTGATAAAGTAATGATCGCTACCGGAGTGGATATTGTGCAATCTGCCATCGCATTGCAGAGCAGTAGTGTGTTTACGTCACCGGAGTTGTCTTTCCTTGTGGAAGCAGTGATCTATGCAGACCTTGCAGGGGCGTTGACAGCCTCTCCCGGAAGTCCTGACTTCACGGTTTTTGCGCCAACAGACCAGGCGTTTAAAGATTTGGGCACGGCATTGGGCCTTACGTTCAATGAACCGGCAGACATCAGGCAGTTGCCTGCAGAACTGGTAGCTACCGTATTGCTTAACCATGTGATTGTCGGCGAAAGTTTTACCAGTGAGCTTGATGCGGGAACGGTTACTCCTTTGGGAGGTGACTCGCTTACTTTAGGGGCTTTTACAAACGGAACCCTTACGGTTACCGGTGCAGGTAACGGCGGTGCTGAAGCCAATATGGTCATCCCGGATGTACAAACTACCAATGGAATTGTGCACGTAATTGACACGGTCCTGTTGCCCAATCTATAAATAAAGACTCGTTTTTGTGTTAGTTAGCAGAAACAGCGTGTTAATATTATATTACTGCGCTGTTTTTTTTATATTCGTTCCCATAGCTTTGATCTTATGGAAACGACCTTGCTCAACATATTAAATATCTTCTTCTATGTTTTCCATACGGTTTTGATTGTCTTTAATCTCTTTGGCTGGATCTTTCCCAAAACCCGGAAACTGCATTTCTACAGTTTAATAATTTTGTTGTTTTCCTGGATTCTTTTGGGGATATGGTATGGCTTTGGGTATTGTTTTATAACCGATTGGCATTATCAAGTCCTCCGCAAATTAGGTGAAACCGGAATGCCGAGCAGTTATATCGCCTTTTTAATTGAGAAGTTTACCGGCTGGTTGCCAGAAGCAGATTTGGTCAACACCTGGACAGTGGTTATAACAGCAGTGCTGTTGGTTTGTTCTGTGTGGGTGAATTTTGTTAAGAAGTGATAATCATTTCTCATTCACCAACTTCATCAAATCGATAAAGTCTAATTTAGTTAATCCACAAATGTTTCTTTAATAACTGCTTTGCATCGGGTGATTTCGCCATCGGTAAGTTTTTCAAATACTTTTATTATTCTGGTTTTATCAACCGTCCTGATTTGATCCAAAGCAATCATTCCCTTTTTTGAATTGTGGTTTACAGCGATCCGGGTGGGATACTTTTTGAGATTAGTGGTCATTGGTGCAAGTACTATGGTATTGAGGTATTTGTTCATTTCATTGGGCGAAATAATAACACACGGGCGTGTCTTTTTTATTTCGCTACCTATAGTAGGATCCAGGTTAACCAGTACAATGGTGTATTGTTCTAACTCCATTCTTCAAGGGTTTCATCTTCAAAAACATCATTGATTAAAAGCGCATCATCACCGTTTTCGGCCATTTTTTTGAATTGCTTTTCCCAGTTTTTTCTGGGTGTTTCCACAGGCTTTAAAACGATGTGTCCTTTCTCTAGGATTATTTCTACTTTATCCTTGATGTTGTATTTTTCCAAAATTGTTTTGCTTAAGCGAAGTCCCTTAGAATTTCCTATTTTGATGATTGAAGTCTCCATAATATTTTAATAAATGTTATTACAAAGTAAATACATTTTTTCATAATTTCAAAATACTATTTCTCATTCACCAATTTCATCAAATCCACATCATTACCCAATAAAACATCGTTGGAATTGATGCGGCCTTTCAGGTTGTCGTTCTCCAGTTTTAAGACCCCCCGCGGGCAAACAGCGGCACAAATACCACAACCCACACAACTGGAGCGGATGATGTTTTCACCCTTTTGGGCATAGGCGCGCACGTCGATACCCATTTCGCAATAGGTAGAGCAGTTGCCGCAGGAGATGCACTGACCTCCATTGGTCGTGATCCTGAATTTAGAAAACAATCGTTGCTGCATTCCCAGGACTGCAGCCATAGGACAACCAAAACGGCACCATACACGGTTCCCGAAAATGGGATATGCACCCACACCAATTACACCACTAAAAGCAGCTCCAATTAAAAAACCGTACCATTCCCTTAGTTTATGGCCCTCAAAGAAAAAAATGCGTTGATCGCCACTAAAATAGTTGATACTTATGATAGCAAGAACAATCACTAAATAGCCAATAGCACCATATTTTGCATCTTTGGCCAGTTGGTGTCTTTTAAAGATCATGATGAGGGCAAAAACAAGCGTAAGCAAACCTGCAGCACCCCACAGGAAGACACCACGTGTGAGCCAGGTTTCATCAGGATTGGTTCCTAAATATGAATAAACAACGGCGATAGTCATCACCACGACAAAAACAAGCACACTGTGTACCACCCAGCGTTCTACTTTCCAGGCAAACATGCTTTTGTCAGACAAGTGACGGTATGGGTCACCGGCGGTTTCTGCGAGTCCGCCACAACCACATACCCACGAGCAATACCACCGCTTTCCGTATTTATATGTTAAAATGGGGGTAATCACAAAAATGGAAGCAATACCAAAAAACAACATAAACATTCCCACGGTACCTGCAGTGAGGAAGCCATCTATTTTATAGCCTGCAAAGAGGTCATAGTTTAGGGGCCAGATATTTGCCGGGTTAAAATAAGGCTGGTTGAGGCGCATTAAAATTTCAGGGATTAAAAAGGCAAACCCCAGTTGAAAGAACATCACAGAATACGTGCGTAATACTTCATATTTGTTGTTTCGGTACTTGAGTATGAATTTATATCCAAATACAAGGATTGCCAGGGTATAAAGAGTTCCATACACAAACCACTGACTGGCCGGCTGACCGCTGATAAGACGGCTTAGAGGGTCAAAAAAAGCAATGATTCCGGTATTTTCAGCGTCTTGTCTCAAACCTAAATATTCGGGATACCAATACAGCACGACATAAAACAAAGTGAACACAATACCCAGTATATAGGCCCACAGTCCCCGTGATGTCTGTGATTTAAACATCACGCCGTCGTTTTTAATGCCGGCAGGTTTGTTGAGGTACAGGTCATTTGCATACAGCACGACCCCTACGATAATAAGGCCTATAGAGAGGCTCAGAAAAAGTGTTTTATAGGGAAAGTCAACATTCAGTAATGCAAGAAGCAAGATAAATAGCCCTGTCAGCCCGATTGCTGAAGCAATTTTTTGTTTGGTGGAAATGGATTTAGGAGGATGGCCCGCCAATGACATATTATTTTCCATAGTAATCAGTATTTTTTAATGCTGTCCTTATGCTTGAATGTTGACTTCTTCGTTAAACTTTTTTTGGATTTCATCTTCATATCTGCGGTAGAATTCAGGATCAAAGTTTGCTTTTTGCAATTCGTTGACAACCTCTTCTATGGGTTTTCCTTCAGTAAGCCAGGCATCGATAACTTCGTGTCGCAAACGAATACCCAGATTGATGACTCCCAGTAATTTTCTGTTGTTTGTATCATAACCAAGCCTGATGCTCTTTTTCCCGTCAGGGTGTTCCCAGTAAAAATGCCTTGTTCCTTCTTCCGGTTCGGGAAATATCCAGCCGTAAGTTTGATATTCAATATCAAAAAACTTGGCACTGTTGAACCAGTTTCCGGGTTTATAGGGCATGGGGTTTCCACATATGGTTTGTGCCACGGTTTCGCCCATCATGCGGGCGGTGTACCATACAGGTTCAATAGGTCTTCTTTTTCCTTGCGGGTCTTTGTGTTCAGAACAATCGCCTATGCTGTAGATGTGGTCATAATTGGTTTGTAAATAGTTGTTCACCAAAACACCCTTGTTCAATTCAATACCGGAGTCTTTTAAAAAATCAACATTAGGACTTACGCCCGCAGAGAGGCATACTACATTGCATTTAATTTCATCACCGGTTTCGTCTACAATCACTGCACCTACCTTACCGTCTTCACCGGGCAGTATTTCCCTTAAGTTTGAATTGAGTTGCAAATCAACGTGATGCTCCCTGATGTGACGGTTTGCGATTTCTGACTCTTCTCTGGGCAGGATATTGTTCCAAAACCCTGCATCTTTTATTAAAAAGGTAACGGGAATTTCCCGGGAGCGGAACATTTCACAAAGTTCAATGCCGATGAGGCCACCACCCACTACAACAGCCCTTTTGCAAACCTCATTGTTGGGTGCGTTTTTTTCAAGCGATTCAACATCCTGTTTAGTGATTAAACCCTGAACGCCGTTGAGGTCCTGACCCGGCCAGCCAAACTTGTTATATCTGGAACCACTGGCAATGATGAGTTTGTCAAACCTCAGGGTGTCGCCTGAGGCAAATTCAAGAATGTTTTCTTCAGCATTTACTTTGGCGACAAAATCCCGTCTGAGTTCCAAACGGTTTTTCTCCCAGAACCAGTCTTCATAGGGCTTGGTGTGTTCATATTTCATATGGCCCATATAGATATACATCAGAGCGGTGCGTGAAAAGAAGTAATCACTTTCAGCAGAAATAATGGTTATTTTTTTATCTGAAAGTTTCCGGATGTGTCGTGCAGCGGTTACTCCTGCGATGCCGTTTCCGATAATGGCAATGTGTTCCATGGGATGTTTTTTGTGGTCAGTTTTTAAAGCAACTTTCTTTCAGTCGGAATAGTTTTGATAAACTTAATGAATTTTTAAAGATTTTATCTGAAATTCGATTACCTTATATACGTGTTTAAACCGTTTATGGTTGTATTGCGTATATATTTTGTAAGTAAATTAATAAATCTCGCGACTTAGTAACCACAATCAAGCAATTATGAAAAAAAACATACTATTAATTTTGCTCCTCTCGGTGTCGGCTTTTGTTTTTTCCCAGAGCAAAACCCAACAATATTTTGATAAAGCAGATGCTTTTTTTGAGCAATATGTGAGCAACGGAAAAGTAGATTATGCGACCATTAAAAAGAATCCTGAAGAATTAAATAATTTGATGACTTTGGCCAAAGATATCCGGGTGGAGAAAAGCAATGCCAAAACCTACAAAGCATTTTGGATCAATGCATACAACCTTGCTACCATAAAAGGTGTGGTAAACAATTATCCCCTCAAAACGGTAATGGACGTGGCCGGTTTCTTTGATAAAATCAAATATGATATTGCCGGAAAATCAATCACCTTAAATGAGATTGAAAACAAGATGTTGCGTGCTGAATTTCACGAACCCCGTTTTCATTTTGTGTTGGTATGCGCGGCCAAAAGCTGCCCGCCCATTATTAATAAAGCTTATCGCCCTGAAACTTTTGAAACCCAATTGCAGGAGCAGACCGTTAAAGCTTTGAATAACCCTGATTTTATAAAACTGAAAGAACAGGAAGTGCTTTTTTCAAAGATAATGGATTGGTACAATGAAGACTTCACCAGGAATGGTCAGACTTTAATCCAGTATACAAACCAATACCGCAAGAATAAAATTTCTGAAGATTGTAAAGTAGGATTTTATGAATATAACTGGCAATTGAACGCAAAATAGCATAACACCCTTTTTTTTTCTTACTATTGTAGAAATAAATACCGAATGAGCATTTGGAATACTTTTTTCCTGATACTTTTAACTTCTTTTATTTCCTGCAATTCGCAGGAAAGTGAACGCCTTTCAAAAATCAACGGCGTAAGTTTTGTCGCCTCCCGTGAGGTGATTGATAGCACTCATATTCAACCTGTAGTGAATGTTCATGCCAATTGGGTAGCAATAATGCCATTTGCTTTTATGCAATCCCCGGATACAACAGACTTGGTTTTCAATCTCGAAAGGCAATGGTGGGGCGAGCGTGAAGAAGGAGCCAGGGAAACTATTGAGTTATTCCATCAGCAAGGAATCAAAGTGATGGTCAAGCCCCAAATATGGATTCGTCGAGGTGAATTTACAGGTCATATCACTATGAATTCTGAAGCTGAATGGCAATTGTTTGAAGAAAACTACAAAGCTTTTATCTTGTTGTATGCAAAACTAGCCGAAGAAACTGGTGCGGAAATGTTTTGCATTGGTACAGAATTGAACAGTTTTGTGTCTGCACGGCCTGAATTTTGGAAGCAAATGATCAACGAAATCAAAACCGTTTATAAAGGAAAGCTTACCTATGCTGAAAACTGGGATGCCAAACAGCGAGTTCCTTTTTGGGACCAATTGGATTATATAGGAATTGATGCCTATTATCCTGTTTCTGAAAGCAAAACACCCACTATAGAAGAAGCTCGCAAGGGATGGCAAATCCATAAAACCGAAATTACAAATTTACAAACCAAATACAAGCGTCCCGTTCTGTTTACAGAATATGGTTACCGCAGCAGGGATTTTGCAGGCAAATCACCCTGGGATGCTAATAGAGTAGAAGGGGAAATCAATCATTCCGCACAAGAAAATTTAACACAAGCCCTGTTTGAAGAATTTTGGAATGAACCCTGGTTTGCCGGCGGCTTTCACTGGAAGTGGTTTCACAATCACGATCAGGTCGGAGGTATGGAAAACAATCAATTTACAGTGCAAAACAAACCCGCTGAAGCAGTACTCAAAAAATACTACAGTTCTTCTAATTAAGTTTTGATATTTTTTAAATAATAGCGGTAAATATCATCAGCTGAGGCGCCAAACCATTTTTTTACATAAATGGTCCAGAAATGATATTGCAATTTCCAGATCCCTACCTGCTCATATCTTCTGGAAGAGGTAGTAAGCCATTGTGGTATTACTACAAATTGCTTTCGTTTGTATAATTCATTAATGAGGATGTTGTCTTCATAAATAATATATGATTCATCATAACCGCCTATTTCATCAAAGAGTTGTTTAGTAATAAACTGACTTTGGTCCCCACCGCGACAGGCGCGCCACCTGAATTTGGTAAGCCAGCTTGCCAACCTGAGCCACCAATGTTTATGGTCAAACCTCATTTGGAAACAGCCGGCAGGATTTCCTTTTTTAACTTCGTCAATGATATATTGGTCAAAGCCTTTCGGCGGAAAAGAATCAGCGTGTAAAAAATAAAGAATGTCTCCGGTTGCTTGTTTTGCTCCGGTATTCATTTGTTTGGCCCTGCCTCTTGCTGAATGTATTAAAACAGCATCTGTAGATTTGACGATCTCTAAAGAATTGTCATCACTACCACCATCAACGATAAGAACTTCAGCGATGTTCTCAAAAGTCACGTTTTCTTTCAGAAACTGTAAATGCACAGCAATCGTTGCTTCTTCATTTAAAACGGGTATGATGATGCTAATCTTCATAAAGAAAAATTACTATCACTTTTCATTAAGACCCCAGTTGTATTCCAAATATGTAATGGTGGCACCTAGATTTATTCTTGTGTTGCTGTATTGGTTGATGTATTCAATAACGTTGTCAATACCGTTGACTTTAAAATCATTTGCATACCAGTCAAAGATACTGGAGAGTTCTGCTTTGTTTTCAGAAATTTTATTTTCATCAGAATTGATGAATTCTCTGGTAACCTTGTCGAGTTGCTCGTTGATAGTGGCTGCTGTGTAAGCTTCATCTAACAATTTGGGACAGGAAATGGAAGCGCAATTGATAGCGAAATGAAACCTTGGATCGTTCATTTTTTTCAACAAGCCGTTTTCCACACCACCAAGGGACATTTTGGTGTCTCCAATGGGCACAATGGCCCGGGTCCAGGGACCGTTGATGTCTTTTATGCTTTCGACAGGATAATTTTCCACAATCAAATCCACCGTAAAGGCATTGTAAACATTGATATAGTAAGCAAGTATTTCCTGAACAGACCAACTGTCATCAGGCTTGTTTTCTGAAAGATAATTGAGATAGGAACTGAGTGCAGCACGATCGTTTTTAAAGCCTTTGTAATCCACATTTCCTTCCTTGTCCACATATTTTTTTAACAACACGCTCCAGGCACTGTGATCCAGGTTGACGGATGAATTTGCCGTGGTGGAAGTCAGTTTTTCAGGAACCTGTGGTGTTGGGAACCCTCTGCTTGTAAGGCCTGCAGCCGATAGTAAGGCACAGCCTGTGGTTGTGAAAGCTAATATACTTAAAGTAAATAAGGTGATTAGAATTGATTTTTTCATCATTTAGGTATTTAAAAATTGCAAAACAAAATAGACCAACGCACCAAAAAATGCAGCAATGGGCAAGGTCAATACCCAGGACAAAACTATTTTTGAAACCATTTTGACATCTGCTTTTTTAGTGACTGTTCCAATTCCAAAAATGGAACCAACCGACACGTGGGTTGTTGAAACGGGTAAGCCGTGAATACTGGCCGATGTCACTAATAAACCGGTAATGAGGTTGGCGCTTAATCCTTGTCCTGAACTCATGGGAGTGATTTTCTTGCTCATTGTCAACCCTACTCTTTTGGCATTGAGTATGCCTCCCGCAGCCATAGCAATACCAATGCAAAGCATACCCCATTCAATATCAAAAGCATTGATGACCAATAGTAAACCCACAATTTTTGGAGTGTCGTTGAGTCCGCGGGCAAAGCTTACAACTCCGGCACTTAAAAAGTGTAGGGCATCCATGACTTTTTGAATGGAAATCCCAAGAATTTCGCCATCATATTTTTCTGTAAATCGCTCTTTTTTACAGGACACCAACTCTATTTTTGAACTTTTGGATGCCACAAAAGCATGTGACTGAATGTGTATCGATTCTATTTCAGATTCCTGAATACAGAGACAGTTGCTTTTTGAAATACCGGTTTTCTCCCTGATAAACCGAAAAATCAAATAAGCAATAAAACTCAAAACCGCTGCTAATAAAGGACTGACCAGTAAAGGAAATAAAAAAGAAGCCCCCAGTTTTGAAAAATTGAAGTCCATGCCCACGGCCATTAATCCGGTGCCAAATAGTGCGCCTACTAAACCGTGAGTAGTAGAAATGGGCATTCCTATCTTAGTGGCGAGAAAAACCGTGAGTGCTGCACCCAAAGCTACTGAAATAGCAAATACGGGCATTTGTATTAACTCATCAGGAACCAAGCCTTTTCCGGAAAAATTCTTGATCAAAACACTGGCGAGAAAAATAGCCGCCACAGCACCTGCAAATGTTGTGATTGTAGCCCAGGTGATCGCCTTTTTGTAATTGGTGGTATTACTGCCAAAGAGCGTTGCCACTCCTTTGAAATTATCATTGGCACCGTTAGTATAGGCTAAAAAACAGGCTGCAATAAAGAGCAGGATCAGAATCATAATTTATGGATTTAACAACAACCGCCACCGTCATAGTGGAAGGTGGATTCGCTAATGAAAATATCATCCCGTCCCAAAGCTGCAAGAGCTCCGGCTGTTTTATCACAAATGGCCAACGGCTGGTTTTTCAAAAGAATATGGCCTTTTTTGTCGTCTAAAAAAGGTGCGTCTCCATAGTAAATGGCAGCTTTACCGGTAAAAATACACGGGCCGTCTGCAGGCATAGGGTCTTTGATGGCGGCAACTTCTATGGACTCAATATAAATGAGTTCGTCAGTAGGGTAATGTTTTGGGTCGAGGATGCGGTAAGGTTTTCTGGCGCGTATTTCTATGGTGCCAAAACCGGCGTCGGTAAGCGCTTTTACATACTCTGCAATGGGCAAACTACCGCTGAGGCATAAGGCACGCAAACGGTCGTCATTGCGCAGGGTGTCGTTCATGGGTTGCTCACAGGTGGGGTCACTCATCACCAGTTTTCCGTGGGGTTTTAATACACGGTACATTTCTTCAATGGCCTTTTTTAAATCTTCAGCTTTGAAGATATTAAACAGGCAGTTTTGTGCAGCCACATCAATGGAGTTGTCCTCCACCGGAAGGTTAAGTGCATCTCCTTTTTTAAGTTCGACAAAGTCACTTTTGAACCAGGGGTTTTGCACTTCGGCTTCGATAAAGTTTTTGCGGGAGGCTTCCAGCATTTCATCCACCATATCGACACCCACAACGCCGCCTTTTTGACGGTTGAAATAGGCGAATTGCAATAGTTCCATACCACCGCCCACGCCCACATAGAGCATTTTTGGGTTGTTGGATAGGTCACGGGCATGAACGGTGCTTCCGCAACCGTAGTTCATTTCCTGCATGATCTTTGGGATTTTCAATCCCGGTAATTCCCAGATGGGATTGGTGGTGCAGCATAAACCCACATCAGGTGTGAGGGCTGCTTCTTTATAAACGTCGTAGGTGGTTTCTAAGTAGCTCATGTTAGTATTAAGTATTAAGTATTAAGACTTTTTTTGTTCGTTCTATTTGATTTATATACGTTTATATCCTATTTCAGGTTTTAGCCCCGATAGCAGCGGCATCCTTTTTTTGCTTCTTTAGAGCAAAAAAAGATAGAGCGGATAGCGGGAAATAGCTTCTAAAAAAAGCTACAAATCTTTAATTAATTGGCTAAAAAGCTTCACCAGTTCTGGTTCTGCTTTAGCGGCCATGGCAAATATTTCTTTGATGTTTACCGGCGCCAAATTATCGGGATCACATTCATCTGTGAGCACTGATACTGCCACCACGGGTAAATTTAAATGGTTTGCAACAATGACTTCGGGAACGGTGCTCATTCCCACAGCATCTGCACCAAGTATTTTTAGCATTCTGTATTCTGCACGGGTTTCCAGTTGCGGGCCCACCACCGAGGCATAAACGCCTTCATGTAGTTGAATGCTGCTGTTTATTGCGATTTGTTTTAGTTTTTTATTAAGCTCCAAATCATAAGGTGCGCTCATGTCTGCAAAACGCTCGCCAAGTTGGGAAACGCCTTTGAAAGCGAGTGGCGAATTTCCCTGTAAATTGATGTGGTCGTCAATGAGCATCAATTCGCCTTTTTTGAAGTCGAGATTTACTGTGCCGGCTGCATTTGAGACCAATAGGGTCTTAATGCCCAGTTGTTCCATAATGCGCACAGGATATGTGACATCCTGCATACTATAGCCTTCATAAACGTGAAAACGCCCTTGCATCACCACGACTTTCTTGCCTGAAAGTGTTCCAAAAAGGAATTTTCCCTGGTGAAACTCCACGGTAGCAGTAGGAAAATAAGGGATGTGGTTGTAACTGACTTCCACTTCGATATCAATGGCTTCTGCGAGCTGCCCCAGGCCGGTGCCTAGAATAATACCAACTTCAGGGGTGCCGAAGCCACGTTCTTTTAAAAATTGTACGGTTTTGTTTAGATGTTCTTTCATTGCCCTCCCCCTAACCCCCTCCAAAGGAGGGGGGATTTTTTAGAGTTAATATTTAGTTAGTTTTTTTTAAAAATTGTTGAAAAACGGGTTCGTCTTTGAGGTCGTCATAGACATCGATATCATTGCGTTCTTCCAGTAATTGTAAATGTTCGTCTTTCAGGTCAATGAGGGTGTCCCGCAAAACGGTATCAGTGCCCCAGGCTTTGTTTTGGAAAAGTTCGGGTTTGAAAAGGTTCATGCCTAAAAGATAATACCCACCGTCTTCTGCGGGGCCCAATACATATTCAAAGGTTTCCAGTGCCGTAAAGGCTTCTTCAATATCTTCCTGACTGAGGTCATAGTTGTCGCTACCGATGATGATAACATTTCTGTAACCTTTTTTGAAGGCAGAGAGAAAGGCGTGTTGCATTTTTTTGCCCAGATCACCTTCTGTTTGTTGCTTTTTGATATAGATATCCTCATCCCAGAGATCGTTGTGATGCACCTTGTCTGAATAATGGACTTCCAAATCGAAAGGTAAATTTTGAGTTATTGAAACAGTATGTTGTAAAAGGAATTTATAGATTTCCAAAGCTGCTTCATCCCCAATGGTTTTTGCCAGTCGTGTTTTGCATTTTCCCAATTCGGGGTTGCGTGTAAAAATGATAAGTAAATTCATACCCGCAGAGGCGGGTATCTCGTTATTCAATTTCATAGAATTTCAATTTTATCCTAACTACCCGCAAAGGCGGGTATCTCATTAATTTTAATTAGGACTTCAAATATATTTATATTTATTCCTCTTATCAACGAGATTCCCGCCGTCGCGGGAACTTGTTAGTAAATTTTCTCCCCTTTTAAAAGCCATTTGCTCCATTGTTTTGAGAAAGCATGTACTTTTTCAGTTTTATTTCCATCGGAATCAACTACAGAAAAGCCTTTGTTTTTCCATTCAAAAATACCTCCGTACAGATTCTTAACATTAGTATAACCGGCTTTTTTAAGTTTTTCTCCGATATCTTCTGACCGGATCCCCAGTGAACAATACACGACGATGGGTTGATTTTTATCGGTGACAAAATTGGTGAATTGCCGAATGGAAAATTGATTGTAGCCCACATGAACGGCACTGTCAATGTTGCTGACTTCAAATTCTTTTCTTTCGCGGGTATCCACCAAAAGAAAATCTGTATTGCTTTGCAGCATCTTTAATTCTTCTGCAGATATATAAGGGATGGTTTCCTTGTTGAATTTGGATAAAACCGTGTCCAGCGAATCCTGAGCAGAGACACCCAAACCTATTAAAAGCGCTATGATTTGAAAAGTTTTTATCATTTTTTTAGGTCACTTTTCCCTGACAACTGCTTCCGGCGCCGGCCGTGCATCCATAACAGTGTTGGGAGATAATGATGTTTCTGTCGTTGAGCAGGTCTTCATTATAATCTTTAATATGTTTCACTTTGCTGTCAACTTTCAATTCAAGCATCTGGTTAAAATCACAGTCATACAACCAGCCGTCCCAGCTAATGGAAATGGTGTTGGTGCACATTACATTTTCAACGGCAGCAGGATTATATGCCTCAACCAGCGAAGTCATATAATCTTCATAATTTTCTGAAGCGATAAGATAGTCAAGGAATCGTGCTATGGGTAAGTTTGTAATCGCAAACAGGTTGTGAAAATGAATGTCAAAATCTTCTTTGAGTGCTTTTTTGAAGTCTTTTTCCATAGTGGCTTGATCTCCGGGTAAAAATGCCCCTGAAGGATTGTAAACCAGATCAAGTCGCAAATCACTGCCCGGCATACCATATCCCACGGCATTGAGTTCCTGAAGCGCTTTTATGGATTTGTCAAAAACTCCGTCGCCGCGTTGCTTGTCTGTTTTTCCTCGTGTCCAGTGCGGCATGGAGGAGACTACATGGACATTGTGTTTTTTGAAAAAATCAGGCAGGTCATAGTATTTTTTATTGGCGCGAATGATAGTCAAGTTAGAACGCACAATAAAGTCTGCGATACCTGCTTTGGAAGCTTCTTCCACAAACCACCTGAAATCTGGATTCATTTCAGGGGCACCTCCGGTTAAATCCAGGGTGTGTGCTCCGGTGTTTTTTATAACCTCCAGACATTGCATCATTGTTTCCCTTGTCATGATTTCTTTACGGTCTGGACCGGCATCTACGTGGCAATGGTCACAAACCTGATTGCACATATACCCAAGATTGATTTGCAGAATTTCCAACTTTTTAGGGCGTAATGGGAAGTGCCCTGTTTCAGCAATTTTATCTCTAAACTTGGGCAACTCACCGCTCTTGAAAATCCCGTTGGAGAGTATTTCCAATTGTCGGTTGGTTTGCGCAAGTTCGCTTTCCCGTTTATGTAAAGATTGTAATTTGAGCTTTGTCATAGAAATTTATTTTAAACTTGAAACCAGAAACTTGGAACTTGAAACCAATTATCCGTCAAGTTTGTTTACTTTGTTCATCATCATCACGCCGTGTACTAGTGTTGCCCCGCTTTTTATGGCAGCACCCACGTGAATGGCTTCCATCATTTCTTCTTTAGTCACGCCGCGTTGCAGGGTGTCTTTTGTGTAGGCATCAATGCAATAAGGACATTGTTCGGTATGGGCGACTGCAAGTGCGATGAGTGCTTTTTCACGCGCTGTGAGGGCACCTTCTTCAAATACTTTACCATAGTAATCAAAAAATTTCTCACCGAGATCTTCGCTCCATTGGGTGATGTCACCAAATTTTTTTAGGTCTTTAGGGTCGTAATAATTGTTATTCATTTTTCAATGTGTTAGTTAATAAAATATACGAAAGTGTTGCCACTTTGGTTTTTTATTTGGTTAAGAATGTTTTCGTGAAAGCGTGTTTAACTAACAGGGAGAGCCTTTATTGAATGGGGTGGGGTTTAAAATGTTTTTTATTGAATTCAATAAAGGGAATACAGCTATGGCAGGTACATTGATTTGAAGCAAACTGTAAATTTCCTCAGGGATTGTATCCTTATTTGAAAGGTAATAAGCACTGTTATTCAGATTATCCAAATCATTGTAATAACAAAAGTGAACAATATCTGTATTTTTAGTCATTAGGTATTTGAGCAATTCTTTTCTCAAAGACTGCTTCTGCCAGGGGAGATTTAAAAAGGCTTTCTTCTCAAAGTGTTTTTTTTGAATTCCTAACAGGTAAAATCCGCCATCCAGAGTTGGCCCAAGTGTGGTTTTTTCCTTCAAACAATTGTTGGCGGCCTCCAGAAGCTGTTGAGTTTTTAATTGGGGGGAGTCATTACCAATAGTGATGACATTGTCAAATCCTTTTAGAAATACCTGTTCGATGGCATTTGTAAAGCGCTCGCCAAAGGTGTTACCGGTCTGTTCTTTTTCAGTAAAGATAAAATAGGGGAGTTGTGAACTTTTGACCCGTTTGTGTGCTTGAAGGTTTAAGGCCGAGAATAGTTCCCTTCCATTATGGAAATATTTCTTTTTGCAGTCCTCAGAAGCAGTTTGTGCAAATAGTAAAATGGCGGTTTTAGAATTCATTGCTATAAAGATACTACTTCTGTCGTAAGCTCCTAACCATAGCTTACAAAGATTGGACAAAATTTTCGGGTTTATTTCCCAAAGAAAAAAAACCCGAAACCAAATTTTTCAGAAAATATTTTTTTGCCTTCTCGCTATCCGGAAATATCGGCAGACGTATAAATCCAGTATAGTCGGCCTTAGCTGTTTTCAGGCTCGTTGTGTCAATTCAAATGATAATTGAAATAACTTCCGAAAGAAGTTTAGTTATTCTAAGGTTTCCGTATTATAATTTGACTTGCAGCGAGGCATACCATGTTAATGGCTGTGCCGGGATAATGCCCGGACCGGGATACCCTGTCGCCCTGCGTGTAATGTACATAGTATCCAGCAGATTATTGATTCCCGTTTCCAGTTTAAACCGTTTATAGCTATAGGACAGCGATAGATCCATCACACCATAGGCCGGTATAGAGCCTTCTATGCCGCGCTGGTTGTCATTCCTGTCCTGAGGTGCATTTGTAGCATCAGTATATTGTTTTGATAAATAGGTATACTGCAGGCTGCCCAGCAGGTTTTTATACCCGAAATTTATTCCTGTTTTTAAATTTACCCGGGGAATAAATTCTACTTCGTTTCCCTCTACGTTGGTCTGCTCAGACCGCATATATTCTGAGTTGGTAAAGGCGCTGTTTACAAAAAGACTGAAACGATAATTTTTAGTATCTGCAAAAAAGGTGTTTTTTATATTCCAGTCGGCAAAAGCTTCCAGACCGTATATAAAAGCGTCTCCTATATTTCCGCGGAAACGCACCAGCCTCCCGGTTTCCTGCATTTCGCCATTTGCATTGAGTCTTTCTTCAGGTTTCAGGATCTCACCAATGCGGTCGTTGTATTTTAAACCGTAAACGCTGAGGTCGTAGGAAAGCAGTTGTTTTATCCTTCCGCGTAAACCAATATCTGCCGTAAATCCTTTTTCGTCTGTAATATTCGGGTCCACCTGAAATACAGGGTTTACAACACGTATGTCACTGAAGGTTACAGAACGGTAATTCTGTGAGAAATTGGCGTACAGTTCAGCTTCTTTTGAGAACTTATAGCTGTTTCCCACACCGAAAAGAATGAAACTCCTTTCAAATTCCCTATTGTCTGCCAGGGTCTCATTAAGTAACACGTTTCCGGCAAGATCCACAAAAATATTTTTGTATTCTCCTTCACCTTTGGTTGTGATATGCTCAAAGCGAAAACCCGGGGTAATGGAAAATCTTTTGGTGATGTTGAATATATTTTCGCCAAAAAAGGCAAGATTTTTATTCGGGAATTCAAATTCTGATTGCCTCGCAAAATTTGGAAATTCTTCTTCAGCAAAATAAAATTCCGGCCTGTCGCTCGCAGTTCCAGGTCCCTGTCGCTGACGGTTTGAAGCGTTATAATATTTAGACCCCAGCAGCAGGATAGAGGTGTCGCCCAGCAGGTTATAGCGCGTAAGGATCCTCGCCTCTGCACCCCAGTTGTTAAAATGATCTACCAGCAATTCGCGGGGTTCTGCAGGGTCATCAGGCTGGGAAACGCGGTTCTGTCTGTACCCCAAAGCTTTACGGGATGCATCGAGGGCAAAGAGGGTCAAACTGAAATCTGTTTTTTTAGAAAAACTGTGATTTAGTTTTAAGGCATACAGCTGCCAGTTTACCTTAAACCAGTTGCGCTCCCGGTTACTGAATTCAGGATTTTCATAAAATTGTGCATCTGTGAGTCCGCCGGGCTGCTGGGCAAGGTAATCGAGAAAGGTGTATTCCAGGCTCAGTTTTGTATTCTCGTGCAACTGCCAGCCAAAGTAACCAAAGGCATTATGTGATTCAAATCCCGAGTTGGGCCGGAAACTCTCTCCTGTCTTGTAATTATAAAAGGTGTAATAACTGAGTTTACCCACGGTACCGCTAAAGCTGTTAAAGCTGGTAAAAAGCCCGTATGAGCCTGCAGATTGGCGGGAAACCACCTCCAGTTTTTTATATGGATTGGGTTCCTTAAACTTAAAATTGATCAGCCCGCCAAACTGAGTCCCGTATTGAAGAGAGGCTGCGCCACGAATAACTTGAATTTCATCCAGAGCTTCGGGAGGAGGTGTATAATAGCTTTCCGGATACCCGAGTACATCTGCCGAAATGTCATAACCGTTTTGTCTGGTATTGAAATTCTGTGTGCGGTTTGGGTTCAGACCTCTGCCTCCGATGTTCAGTTGCAGTCCGGCATCACCATTATCATAGATATTGAGACCTGCAACCTGATTGAATATTTGGCGTGCATTATTGGCGGCAAGATTTGCCGTGAGTTTGTCCATGGCAATAACCTCGCTTTTCTTTCCCGCATAGATCGCAGTTCCTTCTACATCCTTTAGATTCCGAAGTGCGAAGATTTTTTCACGGCGCAGTACCAGGACTACTTCAGAAAGGTTTTCAGAAAGGGGAGTGAGTGTAAAGATAATTTCCTGTTCACCTGAAACGGTGATCCGTTGCTCAATCACCTCGTGCTGGTAACTGAAAACTGCAAAGTCATATGTACCTTCAGTTAAACCCTGTATGCGAAATTCACCGTTTTCATCAGCCACTGTAAGTTCTCCCAATGTCTTGTTATAGATTTCAGCATCAAGAACCGGTGTTCCGCTTTCAGAGGAAACTACCTTACCGCTCAGGACATTTTGAGCCTGAGCAGAAAAAGAAATTAAAATAAAAAGGAGCAGTCTACAAGCCTTTGATTGTGTCATGAAACGGTAAGATTATTTTTTTTGGTTTAAAAGACTCTTTGACTTCCAGTAAATTAATATTCGGGTCAATATAAGGGGCACTCCTTCTTCCGTTGAGCGCGACATGGCTTTCGACATACACCTCAATATTTTTATGGCCATCTTTTTCAAAGGTCTCGGCAAGGTAATGGGCATATTCAATAATAAAATCAGGCTGGGTAGCCATCTGCTTTTCCTGAAAGGATGTTAAAAAATCAGTATTATCAACATAAAATCTTTTTCCGGTTTCCCCATCCACAATTTTAAACTGGGCATAACCGGCCTTTTCCATAAGCATGACCCTCCATGAAAAACGAAAGCCTTCTTCTGTCCAGAAGAGTTCACCGGGATAAGCAAGATACCTCCAGGGTAATAATAACTGTATAAGAAAGAAAACGGCAAGCACAGAAAGCACCATGTTTTTCCTGCGGGGTTTTAAATGGAACTCGCGGCCGTTATCAAAGGCGTTTTTTGAAATGACTAAAAAGCGGGAGAGTATTCTTAAGAGCCTGTGGTGCATTCCTGCATCAAAAAATATGAGCGCACTTACAATCATAATATATGGGAACATACCGATTGGGAATAGTGCCCTTGTGAGCAGGTGAAAAACCACGACGAGCAGAAAAGCGAATTTTCGCGTGGGTTTGTATAGCAGTAAAAACGGAATGCTGAGGTCATAAAGCATTCCCGACCAGCTGAACAAATAGTGTACCCATTCCTGATGCATAAGGTTTCCCAACACCGGCAGGTCAAATTTGGCCGGCAGCCATATTTTTAAAGGCATAGCATTTAGAAGCCAGTCTGAATTCACTTTTGCGAGCCCGGCGTAAAAATAGACGATAGCCAGCAGCATCTTGATGCTGTCAATGCTCCATCGGGGAATTTTCTGAAAGCGTTTTTCCGGATCCAGCTTGGCGTCCAGCGAAAAGTAAGCATTTGCCGGTAAAAATATCATTAAAAAACTCAGGATACTTATGAAGTAATAATGGTTAAGATAAGTAGTCTTATCCATTAACTCTATGTAGGTAAAGCTAAGAAAAAAGAGGATAATCGCAATCCTGTATTTGTATCCTGCGGCTACCATAAGGGCAGAAATCCCACAGAGGATAAAAATCAAATAGGTGAAGTCCCCGAGAGGCTTCACCCATTCAAAACCATAATAGGAAAAGAAAAAATCGGGCTCAATGTATAATTTTTCAATCCAGCCGTGCCACCAGAAGCGAATAATGCTCGCAGTCATCATCAAACCAAATAGTATACGGAAAACAGCAAGCGGCGCCGCTTCGGTTTGCTTAGAGCTGTATTTGGCAAGGATATTTCGCATTTCCGGAAGGCAATTTTATTTAATCACCGTCTGAATCAACATAATCCACACTTACCGAAAGGGCCTGCATCATATCGACCTTCTGCAATACCACATTTTTCTGAAGTTCGTCAAAGGCAGCCAGCATTACATTGTTGTCTGCCTGTATCTGTTCAACAAAATTTGGATTTAAAGCGTTCGCTTGGTTTCGGATGGCATCAAACTGATTGTCGATAAGGATGTCCAGGTCCTCTCCATTTTTAACGGCATTGAGTGTTTCCAGGTAAAGCTTGTAGCTTGATCCTGTCTGCGGGCTGTTGAAATGCTTGCCAATAAAGAAATTTTGTACGGTTTCCAAAGATTTTAAATATAGTGTCTTTGACAGGGATTCTGAGTAAAATGCCTCAACATTCCCGGGAACCGGATTTCCGGTAAAAATACCTGCGGGAATTCCTATTTTTCCTGAACGGAGAAATTTTTCGTAATAAAAAATATAGTCATTGGTGAAACGATCCACAGAGCCTGTGCTGGAAGAACTGGTGTTGCTTACAAAGGCATCCCTGTAAGTGTTTTGCCAGTTAGCAAGCACCTGAATGGTTAAGTTGCGGATGCTTAGGGAAAGGCTGTTCAGGTAATCTTTATAAGCTGGGGAGTCTTCATGCGTAGTATAAAATGTGACTATTTCTGCATCAGTTTCTGCAAGGCCGTTGATAAGGTAATCTAATGCTGGAAAGCCTTGTTCATCAAAGGAAGAGGGTAACTCGAGGTTATACTCATTTGCGCTTATTTTTTGCTGAATTTCAGAAACGTTTGCAGGATAAGTGTTTAGGCGCAAACGGTAATTCAGGTTTTCTGCGGGCCCTGTTTCAAAGAGGGATACAGTCTGAAACTGAATATAACTTTCGTTAAATGCAACTCTGAGAGCAGCAAGATTACTAAGATTGGGTTCTGCGGTAAATGTCGTGGTTTTTTCTTCCAGATTTACGGCAAAATCATTAAAGGACTGAAATGACGGTATGATTATATTGTCTGCCCAATTTGTGAGCATAGCTCCACGATCAAAGGCATCAGTAGTGTCATTGCCGTTGTCGTCTGTACTGCATGAAGCAAGTAAAATCAGAGATATAAAAGCAATTTTTACAGTTTTAAACATAGTTTCTAAAATTTTAAAAGGGCTGAAATTTATTTCAGCCCTGTATAATTTATAATTACTTAAGGAGCGGCCTGTTCCACGGAAAATCCGAAAGCTGCAGCAATCTCTGCTGAAATACTGTCAAGAGTAGTGGGGGTTACATCCCAGAAACCGTTTCCGTTAAGCAGTTGGTTTTTAAAATCTTCGATTTGGCTTGTAGAAAAGTATGGAAGATCTGTATCAGGATTCTGTGTAAACCTAAGGCTGTAGATAAAACCATAGCCTTCTGAAAGTTGATGAAAGGCGTCTCCTAAATTTCCTTCTGCCATCGCAGTTTTACCTTTTTGTAAGTAATATACAGCCCGTATCGCTATAACCTTTGAAATATTTTCTTTGATAATAGCGATTTGCTGGTCACGTACCTCATAGTTTTTGGCAACGATAGCTGCCCTGCCTGTGATGAAGGCGTTAAATAAGGCATCAGCGATTCCTGCAAAGTCTGGGTCTTCGTTTACTTTAGCGAGGTAATTAAAGAGTAATTTGTCGTTATTACTGCTTAACGCTGAATTTGGGTCAGCTTCAGGGATTGATGGATCGCCATATAAATAACCGTAGGCTTCATCCCATTTGTGCTCCATAGTGGTGTAATTCTTACCTTCTTCCACAGTTCCTGCATTATTTAGAAGAACGTTGTCACCGGAATCAAGCACAAGGGGGGAAAGGTAATTGTTTAGTATCTGGTCTGTCAGCAGGGCGCCTATCAAGCCTTTGGCAAATGCCTGGTTGTATTCCAATCCCTGACTGTTTACATAGCGTACAGAAGAACCATCAGCAATCTGTCCTGCAACACCTGCAGAAGCTAATATGTTTTCGTTTGGAACTACTTCATTGAACTGGCCGCTAATAAAGCTTTCAAAATCGGCTTTTATGCTATTGCTCTCTACAGAATTTGTAGAGAAATAGTCTTCGGAGGCCGCAGTTTTGCTCTTAACGCTTTTATCAGACTGATTAAGGTCTGCACTGGAGAAAGGTGAATTTTGGTTGGAGAACATATTGGAAAGGCTGGCTTCCGTAGTATTCTCAAAATCAAGAAAAGCGGAAGACATTTCTTTTACCATTAGAATGCGGGTGGTCTGACCGCTAAAACTTACGGTTGTAGAACCACTTCTGCTAAAGGAATAGTTTTGAGGGATCTCTACTTGGTTATCATCCAAAGGAGTGTCATCTGAAGAACAGGAGGTGAAGGTCATCCCTCCTAAAAATAAGCCGGCAATTATCAGTTGCTTTTTCATGTAATATTTATTAAGATTAATTATAAATAAGATTATTTTCGAGGCGCAAATATAAAGACTAAAACTATTTATTCAAAAGTTTATTTAGATTTATTTTAAATAAAATATGATTGTATTTTTGGTCCTTATTAAATGGGAAGGTACCTCTGAATTAAATTGCTGATTTTAAGATAAAAAAGCGTCTGTTCCGGGAAGTTAACTTTTTTTCACAATACAAAAATTGTAAAAAAGAAAAAATCCGCAACGACAAGATAAAAGACGTTTGCGGATTTTTTAAGTGGTACCTCCAGGAATCGAACCAGGGACACACGGATTTTCAGTCCGTTGCTCTACCAACTGAGCTAAGGTACCTGCTTGTAGAAATTAAATTACTTGTGTAATCTAAATATTACCAAAGCGGGTGCAAATATAAACCTATTTTGGTTCGGACAAAACATAAAATTAAAAAAATACTTTAAATGTTTATTTTCTTCCTTGAAAATAACAATTCAAATTGTACTTTTGTCTATATTTATTTCAGAATGAACTTAGTAGTAGATGTAGGAAATACTTTAATAAAATTGGCAGTTTTTGAACAAAACAGGTTGGTTCATAAACAAGTTTCCATTAAATCAGATTTCAACAGGCATTTGGAGGTAATCCTGGAAGATTTTCCTAAAATTGAAAAAGCTATTCTAAGTCTTGTCGGAAGTTTCTCAGATAAAAATATCACGAAACTTGAAAAGCTCTTTAAACTACATATTCTCACACCGGCGAGTAAAATTCCTTTTATCAATGATTACACTACTCCGCAAACGATGGGAGTAGACCGCATTGCCCTGGTAAGTGCAGCAGCAAAACAGTATCCCGGAAAGAATGTGCTGGTCATTGATATGGGGACTTGTATTACCTATGATTTTATTGACACAGAAGGCCATTTTAAAGGTGGTGCCATATCACCGGGCATAAATATGCGTTATAAGGCCCTGAACAGTTTTACAGAAAGACTGCCTTTACTGGACGCAAATGAACCCGGAAATATCATAGGAAACTCCACACAATCGTCTATACATTCAGGTGTTATGTTTGGTGTTGTTAATGAAATTGATGGCATTATTAATCACTACAGGCAAGAAAAAGAAGATTTAACAGTTATTTTAACAGGCGGTAATGCTCATTTTTTGCGAGATAGATTAAAAAATAGCATATTTGCCAATTCAAATTTCCTCCTTGAAGGATTGAACATTTTATTAGACCTTAATCAAAATACATGATACAAAGATTTTTTGTAATAATTTTGGTATTTATTACTACAGCAACCTCGGCACAAGAGGCAACATCTTCACCTTATTCTTTTTTTGGAGTTGGGTCTTTAAACTTCAGGGGCACGGTAGAAAATCGTAGTATGGGAGGAATTAGCATGTATTCAGACAGTATTCACCTGAACCTTCAGAATCCATCAGGATATGCCCATCTCAATTTAGTCAACTTTTCTATAGGCGCCACACATAAATATGTCACACAGGAAACCGAAAATGAAAGTGGACAGGCTTCATCTACATCTATCAACTACCTTGCACTGGGAATTCCTTTAGGACCTAAATTTGGTGCAGGGTTTGGCGTTTTGCCTTTGACTGCTGTGGGATATGATCTGGAGAGTATTTCAGGAAATTCAACAGTTCAAAATTCAGGAAGCGGCGGAATGAATAAAGTATTTCTATCCCTAGCTTATAAAGTAACAGAAAATCTGAGTATAGGAGTTGATGGAAATTATAATTTTGGTAATATTGAAAACCAAACACTTTTAGTCAACGATGAAGTACAATTTGCAACACGTGAAACAAACCGTTCTAATTTATCGGGACTTAGTGTTAACTTTGGAGCAACTTACAAGGCTATGTTGAATGAAAAATTAGAAATGTTTTCCTCGGTCACATATACTCCGGAGACAGACTTAAATTCAGAAAATTTCAGAAACTTTGCAAGTGTTTTAATTCCTGCATCGGGTTTTCAAATTGATGTTGATTCAAGAGACGTTGATATTGCTGATACAGATTTGACGCTTCCCTCGCAAATCTCCCTTGGTTTTGGAGTTGGGCAAGCAAGAAAATGGTTTGTAGGCGCAGAGTATACAAATCAAAAATCAAGTAATTTTAGAAACAGGACATTCACGGTTGATAATGTATCGTTTTCAGATGCATCGAGATATAAACTCGGAGGCTTTTATACACCACGACACAACGCAATTTCAGGATATTTTAATAAAGTGACTTATAGAGCAGGAATGCGGTATGAAGACACCGGTTTGGTTGTCAATGGAGAGAACATAAATGAGTTTGGCATATCTTTTGGAGTAGGATTACCTGTGGGACGTTTGTTTTCCAATATCAATGTTGGATTTGAAGTGGGAAGCAGAGGAACCACCAACGCCGGATTAGTCAAAGAAAACTTTTTTAATACCTTTATAAGTCTTTCGCTTAATGACAGATGGTTTGTAAAAACACTTTATGATTAATATTTGTTAAAATAAAATATGATGAAAATTAAAGCCACATTATTCCTATCAGTTTTGCTTTTAGTAAGCAACTTATCTCACGCTAGTGAAAATGAAGACTGCACAATTACATTGAACCTTTTTGTTGAACAAGCAAAAATCAAAAATTATGATGCTGCACTACCTCATTTACAAGAGTTGCGAAAAAATTGTTCATCTTTTCATTTATCTATATATCAATATGGTGAGAGATTATACAAACACCGTATAGAAAATGCTCCTGAAGGTCAAAAAATGGCTGAGTATCAAGAGTATAAAAAATTATACAGAGAGCGTTTGCAACATTTCCCGGCAAAAACCAAGGAAGGTGCTATGCTGGCCGATTTCTCTCAGGTTATGTATGATAACAGCATCGGGACAAAAATGGAACAATTTGAAGCCTTTGATGCAGCCTACAAAAAAGATAAAGAAAACTTTACAAGTCCTAAGGCTATTTATACCTATTTTTCACTTGCTGTAGATTTACAGGAAACAGGTGAAATGCCTATCGATAGAGTTTTTGAACTTTATGACGAGGTGAGCAATAAAATTCTTGAAGAAGAAAATGCTTTGGCAGCAAGAATTACCCCTTTGATTGAAAAACAAGATGCCGGTGAGAACTTAAACACTTCAGATGGAAAATTGCTGAGCGCCGGTGAAACAAACCTGCGCGCATATGCCCAGGTTAAAGGAAGTGTAAATGGTAAATTAGGGATACTTGCAGATTGTGAAAACCTAATTCCCCTTTACAATAAAGATTTTGAAGAAAAGAAAACCGATGTTGATTGGTTGAAAGGTGTTAACACACGCCTATCAGCAAAAGAATGTACAGAAGATCCACTGTTCTTTAAAGTCTCTCAAGCTCTTCATGACTTAGAGCCTTCATCCAGATCTGCATTTTCTTTGGGCCAATTGGCCGAAGCCGATGGAAAGAGCAAACTTGCTATGGATTATTTTATGCAATCTGCCGAATTGGAAAAAGATAATAACAAAAAAGCAGATACATATTACAAACTTGCAGAAAACTACAGAAAGTCTGGCAGTTTAAGCAACGCAAGAAATTTTTACAGAAAGGCTATTGAAGCCAAGCCTTCTTATGGAAGGGCTTATTTACAAATAGCAAATATGTATGCGAGAAGTGCTAACGATTGTGGAGACAATGTTTTTGAAAAGAGGGCTATTAACTGGCTGGCTGCTGAAGAAGCAAGAAAAGCCGCCCGTGTAGATCCATCTGTAGCTTCAAATGCAAATGCTGCAATTCAAAGTTATATGGAACGTGCTCCCCAAAAAACAGATATCTTTCAAGAAGATATGGCCGGAAAAACCATTGCCTTTAAATGCTGGGTGGGTGGTAGCGTAAGAGTGCCAAATTTATAGAATGAACATAAAAAACACATGTTTTAAAAGCGTTATCACTCTCATTGCAGTGATAACGCTTTTTGCTTGTGAAGGAAATTATAAGGAAATCCAACAACTTAGCGAATCTGATTTGGGACCCATTGCTGAAGGGGAAGAGGTCAACTTAAAATATACTGATTCAGGGAAGCTGGTTGCCAATTTGATTACTCCCAAACTATTGGATTTTTCCAATTACAACTTTTCTTTTTCAGAGTTTCCCGATGGCCTCGAGGTAATTTTCTGGAATGAGGAAGGACAAAAAAGCACAGTGACTTCAGACTACGGAATTCATTTTGAAGATGCAAACCTGGTAGATTTGCGAGGCAACGTTGTACTCGTCACAAGTGACAGTGTTGTCTTGAACGCTACACAGTTATACTGGGACCAAAACAATAAATGGATTTTTACAGATCAGCCCTACAACATTACTTTTAAAGATGGTTCATACAATGAAGCCATTGGTTTTGATTCCAATGAAGATTTTACCACTTTCCTTTCCCGTGAAAACACGGGGGTGCAGTATGTTGATCAAGAAGCTGTCGATGATACTCCTTAAACTTCTTTTAAGTCACACGAAATAGCTGTTTTATAGATTTCATTTTTTACCTTTGAAAAAAATCTAAAAAATGAATAAAACCGTTTATAAAATCTTTGAATATGCATATCTTGTAATGTTTGTGTTGTCGGCTATAGCAGTAATTACAAACTGGAATTCAGATAGAGACAGGGCATATTTATTTTTGTTTTTTGGTGTTGTGGCCATTTTTATGTACTTTTTTAAGCGCAATTTTCGAAAGAAGATTGAAAAACGGCAGCAAAATAATTAATGGAACCCTACATTGTTATCTCGTTAATGCTCATCCTTTCTGCTTTCTTTTCAGGGATGGAAATTGCTTATATATCTTCCAATAAAATTCACATTGAACTTGAGAAAAAACAAGACAGCTTTATTTCTTTTGTCCTAAAGCGCTTAACCAAACGCCCTTCAAAATTTATAGCCACACTGCTGGTGGGAAATAACATTGCCCTGGTGGTTTATGGCTTCTACATGGGTGATTTGTTAATGAATTATATGGATGTAGAGGGGGCCTCTGCATTGATTCTTCAAACAATTATATCAACGTTGATTATTCTAATCACGGCAGAGTTTCTTCCAAAAGTTTTTTTTCAGGTCTATGCAAACAGCCTTTTAAAAATACTCGCCATTCCCGCCTATTTTTTTTACGTTCTATTTTCTTCTGTTTCTGAATTTGTTATTTGGATTTCAGATTTTATACTTAAAGCCATCTTTAAAACTGAAGGCGATTCAATACAGTTAAGCTTTACCAAAACTGAATTGGGCAATTACATCAATGAACAAATGGAGTCGGTTCATGAGGATGATGATGTTGATTCTGAAATTCAAATATTTCAAAATGCACTTGATTTTTCAGAAATAAAATCCCGGGAGGTTATGATTCCGCGCACAGAAATTGTTGCTGTTGACATCAATACATCACCCAAAGACCTGCGGGTTATTTTTTCTGAAACTGGATACTCAAAAATAATTGTATACAAAAACAGTATTGATGATATTACCGGCTATATTCACTCTTTTGAGCTTTTTAAAAATCCTAAATCGCTAAAAGATATTCTCATACCTTTGGTTTTTGTACCTGAGACAATGCTGGCAAAAGATGTCTTGAACATCCTCATAAAAAAAAGAAAAAGTATTGCCGTGGTTCTGGATGAGTATGGAGGAACGTCAGGGATGATGACTGTTGAAGATATCATTGAAGAGCTCTTTGGTGAGATTGAAGATGAACATGACACGGTCGAACTTATTGAAGAAGTACTCTCTGAAAATAGTTTTAAGTTTTCTGCACGGCTGGAAGTTGACTATATTAATGAAACATACAAACTCAACCTTCCCGAAAATGAAAATTATGAAACTCTGGGAGGGATGGTGGTGAACTTTGCAGAAGAGATTCCTGAAAAGGGTGAAGTTGTTGAAATTGATAGTTTTAAGATAAAAATACTCGAAGTCTCCTCAACAAAAATAGAGCTGGTTCAGGTCAATATTTCTTCTGAAAATTAAAATTTTAAAAATAAATAAATTTTTGATGAATAACTTTTTCATAAGTTGTTCAAAATTGGTATTTTCGCCCCCTATAAATCTATACGACAGATGGCAGTATTAAATAAAATTAGACAACGTTCAGTATTTTTGATTATCATTATCGCGCTTGCGTTATTTTCTTTCGTTCTTGCAGATGTAATTCAAAACGGTGGTTTTTCGTCTCAAAAAGAAATGAACACCATAGCAACGGTTAACGGAACAGATATCAACCGAAATGAGTTTGTAAGCAAAGTTGAAAACGCTTTGCGCAATTTAGGTCCTGAAGCTTCCAGTTTGCAAGCCGTAAATTTGGTTTGGAACAATGAATTGCGTTCCGTTTTATTAAAAGAACAATTTGAGGAACTAGGTCTTGAGGTGAGTGATGCCCAGTTGCAGAATGCCCTTGCTCAAAACCTGGCCGGCAATCCCAGCTTTACCAATGAGGCCGGTAGATTTGACAATAATAAATTGCAGGAGTACCTTGCTGATGTGAAAGTAAATGCACCAGAGCTCTATAATCAATTTGTTGAGTTTGAAAGAAATGTGGCTCAAAATGCAAAAGAACAAACTTATTTTAATCTAATCAGAGCAGGTCTTGGTGCTACAAGTGCAGAAGGTCAAATGGAATATAAACTGGAAAATGATAAGGTTGATATTGACTTTATTCAAATTCCTTATTCAAATATCTCTGATGAAGAAGTAAATGTAACAGAAGCAGATATTGCAGACTATATCAAAAGAAATGCTGAAAAGTATGAAACTGATGCCGCCATCGATATTCAGTATGTATTGTTTTCTGAAGATCCATCTTCATCAGATGAAGAAGAGATCAAAGGTGAGATTACTTCGCTTTTAAATCAACAAATATCATATAATGCTGTAAGCAAACAAAATGACACCCTTCCCGGGTTTTCGCAAGCTTCAGATAATGCAGCCTTTGTTGCACAGCATTCAGACAGCCAATACAATGACAGGTGGTGGTTTAAAAATCAACTTCCGGAAGATATTGCTGACACACTTTATAATTTAAACGTTGGAGAAGTTTTTGGTCCTTATAAAAGCGCAGGTAGTTACAATCTATACAAAGTGATTGAAAGCAGACAGCTTGCTGACTCTGTTCAGGCAAAACACATTCTTATTGCCTGGGACGGCTTACAGACTGCGGGAGAAACAAGCAGGACTAAAGAAGAAGCACAGTCACTTGCAGACAGTTTGTTAAGCGTTGTTATAAGAGACGCTTCAAAATTTGAAACCCTTGCCGGGGAATTTTCAGATGATCCAAGTGTAGCTGAAAACAACGGTGACCTTGGTTACCTTCCTCCCAATTCAACTGTAGAGGCATTTGACAATTTTATTTTTAATAATAAATCTGGAGATAAAGCAGTTGTTGAAACAGATTTTGGTTATCACGTAATCAGTATTGAAGATCAAAAAAATATTCAGAAAGCCATTAAAGTGGCCCGGGTAGCAAAATCAATTCAGCCCTCTGAAGAAACATTAAATCAGGTCTTTACCAATGCAACAAAGTTTGAGTCCAGAGCTAAAAATTCAGATTTTGTTGAAGCTTCAAAAGAAGAAAGCTTAACTGTAAGACCGGTAAACAGAATCACTGAACTGGAAGAAAACATCCCTGGGATTGGTAACAACCGTCCTATTGTGAATTGGGCATTTGAAAAAGAAACCAAGGTGGGAGATATAAAGAGGTTTGATGTAACAAATGGATATGCCATTGTACAACTAACCGGCAAAACCCAAAAAGGACTTATGCCTGTTTCTGAGGCATCTGTTACGGTTACTCCTTTAGTAAGAAATGAGAAAAAAGCCCAAAAGATTCGTGAATCAATCACCGGAAACACTCTAGAAGAAATAGCAAGCGGCAACAACACTCAGGTGAAAAGAGCAAATGCTTTAAACAGAAAATCACCCACCATCCCCGACGCAGGTTCAGAGCCCAAAGTGGTAGGAGCTGCTTTTGGATTGAATGAAGGCCAGACCTCTCAACTTATAGATGGGAAAAATGGGGTTTACAAAGTGAGGGTAGTTACAAAGCGTGAGGCTCAAGATGTAGAAAACTATTCCGCTTACATTACTCAAATTAACTCAAGAAGAACAGCTGCTGTTAGCGCCAGTGTTTTTAATGCTTTGAAGAAAAAAGCAGATATTGAAGACAGAAGAGCTAATTTCTATTAGTCGTTCATTCATTTAAGATTTTAAAAAATCCTGATGTGCCGCATCAGGGTTTTTTTATGATAACAACATGTCCCTGAATGGGATTATAATATCATACCCTTTTTGCTTAAAATAAGCTTTTGCACTATTTCCTGTTACAAGGATAAAATCACCACCCCAGGCCCCCAGACTTTTAATGCCTCCGGGAAAATCCGGGAACTGCTGATCTTTTATTTTTGGCAATTGAAGCGTTTTGGAAATAAAATTTTCATGTGCATCAAGCAGGGTTTCAAAATGAGACAAAGAATCACATTTTAATATTTGTTCAGTCAGCGCATTAACTTCATCAACTCCTGCTGCCGGATTTATTTTTTTATAATGTTCTATAGCTTCTTTACTGCTCTTTTTCTGGTTTAAATAGACAAAATAAATCTGGTCTTTAAAAGGCCAGTCAAGAAGAACTTCTTTGACAGCCGGAGGTGTTTCTTTATTGGAATATAAGAGAGGAAAAGGGTTTTGGGCGCAGGCAATATCGTAACCGCTCCCGCCAAAACTATTTTCAAGCAATTCAAAAGCATTTACCTCAGCCCATTGGGCGATGTTATTGATTAATGTTGATGAGGTTCCCAAGCCCCAATTCCTTGGGAAATCTAATTTTGTATGAACATCAAATCCCTTTGAAGTATTAAGAAAAGAACTGTTTAACTTTTGTGCTTCCTGCAGGATTTTAAGAAGGGTTTTTGCGGTGCTTATATTTGATGAGGACAGCAACTGCAGTTTCAGATCGAAAACGGATTCAAACCACAGGTTGTTATTTTCATCATAGCTTTTCCAGTTTAAACGGTTTTCCTCAGAAGAATGAATGCTTAAGGTTTGGCCATATTTAGTAGGTATGGCAAGAGCTGTTGCCCCGTCGAGAACAAAATATTCTGAAGTGAGTAATAGTTTTCCGTTACTGTAAAATGAGCTTTTCAATGTTATTTTCGTAAAGATTCAATAAAAGTGACTGCCGCATTGTGAGTGACCTGATGGGTTTTGAAATGTTCGATTGCTTTTTCTTTTTCTTCAGCACTTGCCAGCAGCTGGTTTAATATATTCATCAAGTGCATTTTCATATGACCCTGCTGGATTCCGGTTGTAATGAGTGATTTTACAGCCGCAAAGTTTTGAGCTAAGCCGGCAACGGCAATAATTTGCATCAATTCTTTTGCAGAAGGGCTTTGAAGCATGGCAAGTGCAACTTTAACAAGTGGATGCAAAGATGTGAGCCCGCCCACAGTACCCACGGCTAAAGGAATTTCTATCCAAAAATAAAAATTACCACCTTCCACCTTAGCATCAGTCAAGCTGGTGTAGCTGCCGTTATGGGCTGCATAGGCGTGAATGCCAGCTTCCACGGCACGGAAATCATTTCCGGTAGCAAGAATAACAGCGTCGATGCCGTTCATTATACCCTTATTGTGGGTAACGGCTCTTCGCGGTTCTATTTTGGCAATATCAATAGCTCTTACAAACTTTTCGGCAAATAGTTCTCCATCCATTTCGGGTGTTGTCAACGCCTCGACTTTACAGCTAACTTCTGCTCTTACCAGGCATTCAGGAACAAAATTTGACAGAATGCTCATTACGATCTCGATCTGTTTTTCAGTGTTTGAAAACATTTCAAATTGGGTGGCTTCTTCTTCAAAAGTTATGGCAAATTGCTCGAGACAACTGTTGATGAAATTAGCCCCCATGGCATCTACTGTTTCAAAAGTGCAATGCAATTGGTAATAGCCTTCAAGTTGGTTGGTTTTGTCAATCAATTCTATGCTTTTAATACCACCGCCCCTTTTTTCCATATTTCTGGAAAGGTCTGAAACAGAAGCCAAAAGTTTTGGTTTGACCCATTCAAAAAAAGCATTTAGATATGAAGGGTCACCGGTGTAATTAAAATGCACCTGTCCGTTTTTCAAAGTAGAAATCACCCGGGCTGAAAAGCCTCCACGATCCTGCCAGAATTTTGCAGCATTGCTTGCAGCAGCAACCACCGAACTTTCTTCAATCACCATGGGGATTGTCATATCGTGCCCATTAATCAAAAAGTTTGGTGCTACACCAAAGGGTAGGTAAAAATTACTTATGGTATTTTCTATAAACTCATCGTGCAGCTGCTGTAGTTTTTTATTGGTATTCCAGTAAGACTCTAAAATCCCTTGAAAAGTGTCGTCATTGTTAAAGTAATGCTCTAACAGCCATTCAATTTTTTGTTGCTTAGTGAGCTTGGAAAAACCTGAAACTTGCTTTGACATAGAATATGTATTGAAACTACAAAGATAGTATATCTTAAATATGAAACACGCTTTTTAGAGTTTGGTTCATGAAGCCATTTTTAGAGTTAGGATTTAATAATAACCATTTTATAAAATCTGTATTTAACACTAAAAAGTAGCTTTTTTTGGAGATTTTTTAGTAAACTTGGCATTACAATTTTTTAACAAAGAATTATGCGTTTTCACAAGACGATTATCCCCCTTCTGTTTCTTGTTTCCTTAAGTGTTTCAGCACAATTAAAAGACATATCCCTTGAGGAAATATGGGGTGGTGAGTTTAGAACCAGTACCCTAGAGCGTTTGCATTCCCTTAAAAATGGCAACCAGTATTCAGTTTTGAATTATGACAGGAATAACAAATCCTCGACTATTGATGTATACAATTACACTACTTCAGAAAAAGTAGCGACGCTCATTAACAGTGCAGATTTTAATGAGATAGATGAAATCGTTTATTACAAGTTCAGTAAAAACGAAAATAAGATCTTGCTGGCAACTTCCCTGGAGCCTATTTACCGAAGATCTACCCTGGGAAAATACTATGTATATGACGTAGCTTCAAAGAGTTTATCACTTTTGTCAGATTTTAAAATTCAGGAACCCGAATTTTCACCGGATGGATCAAAAATTTGTTTTGGGTATGAAAACAACCTTTTTATAAAGGATTTAAGCTCGGGGGCAACCTCCCAAATAACCTTTGACGGAAAAGAAAATGAAATTATCAATGGTATAACAGATTGGGTATATGAAGAAGAGTTTGCATTTGTAAGGGCTTTTGACTGGAATGCCACCGGTGATAAAATCGCATTCATCAGGTTTGATGAAACTGATGTTCCTGAATTTTCAATGGATGTTTATGGCAATAATTTATATCCCAGGCAAGAAGTGTTTAAATATCCTAAAGCCGGAGAAAAAAATGCCGAAGTAAGCCTGCACCTTTATGACCTGGCATCCAGATCCACTCAACAAATAGATTTGAGTGGTTACAATAATTATTATATTCCCAGGATTTTGTGGACCAATGACGAGAATATCCTCAGTGTCCAAACCACAAACCGGAAACAAAATGAACTGGATATCGTTTTTGTGAATACTTCTGATAATACATCAGAACTTATCTTAAAAGAAAAAGACGCAGCTTATGTTGATGTAACAAACGATTTGACATTTTTAGATGATAACAGTTTTATCTGGACCAGTGAAAAAAGCGGATGGAACCATATCTACCATTATAACCAAAATGGAAAATTATTAAATCAAATAACGCAAGGGCCCTGGGAAGTGACACGCTATTATGGCTTTGATGAGAAAAACAACAAAGTGTTTTACCAAAGCACAGAAAACGGAAACATAAACCGCGATGTGTATGCCATCAAAATAAACGGGAAAGATAAAACCCGCCTCACCGAGACCGTGGGAACCAATTCGGCTTCGTTCAGCGCAGATTACAGTTTGTTTATACACACATTTTCAAATACATCCACTCCACCTGTTTACTATCTGAGACAAGCCAAAGACGGAAAATTACTGAAAGTCATCAAAGATAACAGTGACCTTAAAAACAAGCTTGAAGAATATGCCATTTCCCCAAAAGAATTTTCTACCATTCAACTTAATGGGGAAGAGCTTAATATGTATATGATCAAACCTCTTGATTTTGATCCCAACAAGCAATATCCGCTAATGATGTACCAATATTCCGGTCCCGGCTCGCAAACAGTTTCAAATTCGTGGATGAGCAGCAATGACTATTGGCACCAGATGTTGGCACAAGATGGATATATTATTGTAAGTGTAGATGGAAGGGGAACAGGCCTAAAGGGGCGTGATTTTAAAAAAATGACCCAAAAAGAATTGGGAAAATATGAAACCATAGACCAAATTGATGCTGCCAAAGAGTTAGGAAAACTGTCTTATATTGATGCAGGGCGCATAGGTATCTGGGGGTGGAGTTATGGAGGATTTCTTTCATCAAATGCTTTATTTCAGGGTGCCGATGTGTTTTCTCTCGCCATTGCTGTGGCCCCCGTTACAAGCTGGCGTTTTTATGACACAATATACACTGAGCGCTATATGCTCACTCCTCAGGAAAACCCGGGAGGTTATGATGATAACTCTCCTATCTCACATGTAGATAAGCTCAAGGGAAAATACCTTTTGGTACATGGAAGTGCAGATGATAATGTCCATGTACAAAACACCACACGTCTTGTTGAAGAATTGATACAGGCAAACAAAGATTTTGAGTGGGCTATTTATCCAGATAAGAATCACGGCATCTATGGCGGAAATACACGACTGCATTTGTATACCAAAATGACAAAATTTGTAAAAGAAAATTTATAATAACATTATACTAACTAATTAATTAAATGTATGGAATTTAAATTTGGAGGTTCGATAGCCAATCAAAAAACAGTCTTGGGGCACCCCTCAGGACTTTTTGTCTTGTTTTTTACTGAAATGTGGGAGCGTTTTTCATATTATGGAATGCGTGCTCTTTTAGTACTGTTTCTGGTATCTTCAATACTCGACGAAGGCTGGGGATGGGAACGCGCAGATGCTTTGGTTTTATATGCATGGTACACCTCTTTAGTATATATCACCCCAATTATTGGAGGATTAATTGCAGATAAAGTAATGGGATACAGAAAAGCTGTATTCTGGGGAGCACTTATTATGACTTTAGGACACCTTTCTATGGCTTTCGAAGTTATTGCAGATCCTTTTTTCTTTATCGGACTTGCTTTATTGATCCTGGGTAATGGCTTGTTTAAGCCCAACATTTCTTCCATGGTGGGACAATTATATAAAACTGAAGGAAAAGAAAAAGATGCAGGATATACCATTTTTTATATGGGAATCAATGCCGGTGCTTTCCTCGGAATCCTCCTTTGCGGTTATATAGGTGAACAAGTGGGCTGGCATTATGGTTTTGGTCTTGCCGGAATTTTTATGTTTTTTGGTATGTTGCAGTTTTATTACGCACAATCCATATTCGGAAAAATTGGCATGAAACCACCTAAAACAGGCGTTTTTCTAGATGACGTAAAAGGAATGGACAGGCTCAAAGAAGCAGAAGAGGAAGAAGAAGACAATCCTGATGTTGTTGAAGAAGAAGTTCCTGCTCACATAGTGAGTGACAGGTTGAAGGTTATTGGTATTTTTGCATTCTTCACCATTTTCTTTTGGTGGGCTTTTGAACAAGCCGGTGGTTCTATGACCATTTTTGCAAAAGACTATACAGACAGGGTATTGGTAGATAGTGGTGCCATTATATTCAAAGTGGTGAATACTCTTTTAACGGTCATCCCATTGTTGATCATAACCTGGGTGCTGGCCCTTTTATTCAAACAAACCTTTAAAAAGTATGCTCTCTCAAATATATTTTTAGGGACCAGTTTTGCCATCATATGGGGTATTGTGATTTGGGTGCTTTACAGACAGTTTAATTCAGAAGCATTGGAAGTTCCTGCCTCTTGGTTTGGTATTTTGAACTCTTTCTTTATTATTGCTTTTGCACCCTTGTTTTCAAAATTATGGGAAAGCAAATACAATCCATCAGGACCTGTAAAATTTGCAATGGGATTGATTCTCCTGGGTCTTGGATTTGGTATTTTGGCATACGGGTCACTTGCAATCCCTCAAGGGGCTCAGGTAGCATCTGTTAGTATGGTATTCCTGATTGCAGCTTATTTGTTTCATACCCTTGGTGAACTTTGCCTTTCACCTGTAGGATTGTCTTATGTTAGTAAATTATCTCCAAAACGACTGGTGGGTATGATGTTTGGGGTTTGGTTTGCTTCGAGCGCCCTTGCAAATCTTTTGGGAGGTCTTACCGGAAGTTATATTGACTATATCGTAAACAATTACTCGATGGCTATTTTCTTTCTCATATTTACGCTTATACCCGTAGGGGCTGGTATCATTATGTTGATCCTAAACCGTAAGTTGTTAAAAATGATGCACGGCATACGTTAATAAATACAACTTTTTTCTTCAAAAAGCGTTTCATATATTTGGAACGCTTTTTGACTTAAAGAGTAAAGAAAGTAAGGGAATTACGACCAAGCAATAAAAAATCATACTATTATGAAATCTTTGATACTTACCGCTGTTTTTTTGATTACATCTTTTGTAAGCACAGGACAGGAAATTAAATGGATCTCAATGAATGAGGCACTTGCAGCCCAAAAAAAACAGCCCAAGAAAATATTTGTCGATGTTTATACCACCTGGTGCGGGCCTTGTAAACTACTTGATAAAAATACATTCACAAACAAGGATGTGATAAATTATATCAACAAGCATTTTTATGCGGTTAAATTTAATGCTGAAGGTACTGAGGAAGTTACATACAATGGCTTTACTTATACAAATCCCAGATATCAGGAAGGCAGGAAAGGAAGAAACGCAACACACCTTTTTGCTCACGCCCTCAAAGTAACAGGCTATCCTAGCCTGGCATATTTTGACGAAAAAGGAAACTTCATACAGGCCGTGGCAGGATACAGAACACCACAACAACTGGAAATCTTCCTCAAAATGATGGCAACTGATGATTATAAAAGACTAACAACCACCACTGCGTGGAATGAATATCAGGAAAACTTTAAAGGCACATTTCAATAGACTGACACCTTTATTTTAAGACAAAAGCTCCCTTTGTACCGGTATGGTGGAAAGGGAGTTCTCTTTTATTGCAGGTTTCCCGCCACCGTTTTACATATGAAGTATAATTGTTGCCATCTGCTATGACAAGGGAAGGCTTTAAGGAATCAAGGACCCTGTCGAGATGAAATCTGGGACTTTCTGATAGTATAAGAACATCAACTTTAACACTTGTGGGAAAAACACTGGTGCTGTCTGTAATGAAAATTCTTTCCGATTCAAACCCAAAATAGAAGGGGAGCTTATCGAGACTGACATTTTTGATATGTGCCCCCACTTTATAGTTTTTGACAAAGCCTTCTTTCTTAAAATCTTTTTGTAAAGTATTGGAATAAAGGTTTAGGTTCCGGGCTTTTTTAAAGCCAATGACCGTATGACGGCTTTTGTGAAACACAACCAGTTCCTGTGAGGCAGTGTGAACTTTATTCCAAAAATAAACCCCTTGCAAGCATATTACGGAAATAAAGAGAGCAAAAACATGTGAGTATTTATATTTTTGGAAAACCAAAATAAGGGTTACTAAAAAGAAATACAAAGAGATAACCTGCAATGTGTTTAGTGAAATTTCATCAAAATAATACCGGTCCTGACGGGCTACCCAGCTGATAAATGCTATAAGCTTTTCCAATAAATAAGAATAAGCTTGATGCAAAAAGGAAGGTAAGACATTTAGCGAAGATAAAGCAATTACCAAAATACCGCCTCCCAGTATTAATCCCAGGAACGGAAGGATAACAACATTCGTTATAAAAAATAGCCCCGGAAAATGATGGAAATAATAGATGCTCAATACAGCAACGCCCAGTTGTGCAGCAAACGTAACGGTAAGCGTTTCCCAAACTTTTCGGTCGATAATTGTTTTGGGACGATAGTATTTTTGGATCATAGGACAAATCCAAACAATTGCAAAAACAGCCAGATAACTCATCTGAAACCCAATGTGAAAAATCAGTTTGGGATCAATTGTCAGCAGTAAAAAAGCAGAAGCAAGCAGGGTATTAAAAGTGCTGGTTTCCCTCTTTGACTCCATGGCATAGGCCAGGAATGAGAACATCGTTACCGCTCTTAAAACCGAAGGTGATAATCCGGCAATAACAGCAAAAATCCATAAACAAACCACAACACAGATAATTTTGAGACGTTTTCCTTTTCGCAATCGTTCCACAGGTTTAAATGCAAACTGCAGAATCAGCATAATAATACCCACATGCAGCCCTGAAACCGCAAGGATGTGAACGGCACCGGCAGCAGCAAAATCCTCGTAAACTTCCTTTGATAATTGCTGTCGCTGACCCAATAACAAAGCATTGATTAGGGACAATGTTGTTGTGTTGAAGTTGTTTTCTTTTAGTTTTTCATTAATATAACTCCTCACTTTATTGGCGTGGCCTTTTAAACTTGCGCTGCCTTTCTTTTGATATTTAATTTCAAAGGGAGATACCTGTATTTGATGATAAATACCTTGCCGTTTTAAATAAGAAGCATAGTCAAATTGATGCGGATTTTTGGGTTGTGGAGGTTCATATAGGTTTGTTTTGATCAACATTACATCATCAACCTGAAGATCCGTCGTGACTGTATCCTTTCTTATGAGCATAAGGACATCACCACTCACGCGTGTTTCATCAATGGCAATGATTTCGGCGACATGTTTATGGTTGTAGAGATCGGGCTTTAATGTTTCTTTGATGCGCAATTGGAAATAAGATTCTTCTTTTGGCTCATAATAATTAGTATAATGGCTTTTGTGATTAATAGGCTGATGAATATGATACACCCAGGCACCCAGTATAAAAAGTAATACATACCCCATAACACCAAACAGCGGATCCTGAAAGAGTTGCTTAGCTGCTCTGAACCATACGATTATAAACAAGATTGAAGAAAAAAAGAGAGCATACAGTAGAAGCGTTTTTGTAAACCCAAAATAATGGCTGCTAAGAATTCCTCCCAGAAAAACCAAAGTAATCTTAAAAGCTGTAACGTTTATCAGCCGCATGACATGAAATTATTTCATAAAAAGCGGCAATTACTTTAAAACAAGACGTATAAAAGGGGGAGTCTTTAAAATTATTAATACTAAAATAATAATTATTTTAGTATTTTTAAGCCGTTGACAAAAATCCACGTAAAAAAAATTTCGATGAAAAAAATTATCAGTCTTTCCTTTCTGTTTTTAACCACATTAACCCTTTTCTCTCAAAATGTAATGACCCCTGAAAAGCTCTGGGAACTGGGCAGGGTATCTGCATTGGGGATTTCAAAAGATGGCAATCAGGTGGTATATCGTGTCTCAACACCTTCGGTTGAAAACAATGACTTTAACAGTAAAGTGTATTCCGTTCCGATTTTGGGGGGTGAGGCGACTGAAGTAGAAGACCACAAATCGCTTTTAAGAGATGAGAAACTTTCGCCGGATGGCAGGTATATTCTCTATCACAAAGCCGTGAAAGTTGAAGACGTTCTGGGGAAGGATTACTATCCTGAAATGGAAGATGCAAACGCCTTGATTTATGATGCGCTTGACTACCGCCACTGGGATACTTATAATGAAGGCGATTTCAATCACGTTTTTTATAAAGAAGACAAAGAGGGGGCTGAAGGTGTTGATATCATGAAAGACGAGCCACACCACACGCCTATGAAACCTTTTGGAGGTGAGTCTGATTACATCTGGAATCCTGACGGCACAAAAATTATTTACGTAAGCAAAAAACTTACCGGTACCGAGTATGCAAAAAGCACCAATTCTGATCTTTATGAATATGACCTGAACACAGGGCAAACCAAAAACCTCACGCAAGGCAATCCCGGCTATGATAAATACCCTGCTTTTTCTCCTGACGGCGATTTGACCTGGCTGCAAATGAAGCGCGAGGGTTATGAGTCTGATAAGAACGATATTATCGTAAAGCATAAAGGCACAAACATCAACCTTACCGGAAAGTGGGACAATACTGTAAATGCTTTCAAGTGGCATCCCGGTGGTAAGAAAATCTATTTTACGGCGCCCACAAACGGCACAATTCAACTTTTTGAAGTAAACTTTCCCGGTTTGACAAAGGTGGCGGTAACCATTAATCAGGTGACGAGAGGCGATTATGATATTACCGGTATCGTTGGTTTTTCCAAGGACAAAATCATCCTCACCCGAACCGATTTTAACCACGCTGCCGAGATTTTTTCATATGATTTAAAAAAGAAGGATTGGCAACAACTCACCAATATCAATACTGCGTTGTATGACAGTATCGATTTAAGCACTGCTGAACGGAAATTTGTCAAGACTACAGACGGAAAAGATATGCTTGTCTGGGTCATTTATCCGCCCAATTTTGATGCAACAAAAAAGTACCCAACCCTTTTGTACCTTCAGGGAGGACCGCAAGGAGCGCTTACACAATTCTATTCGTTCCGATGGAACTTTCAGGTGATGGCAGCGCAAGGATACATCGTTGTGGCACCCAACCGTCGGGGAATGCCGGGCCACGGAATTGAATGGAACGAGCAGATAAGCAAGGACTGGGGAGGACAGGCCATGGACGACTACCTCTCGGCCATTGATGCGATGTGCAAAGAACCTTATGTGGATAACCTCAGGGTTGGTGCCGTGGGAGCAAGCTTTGGGGGCTATTCTGCCTTTTATCTTGCCGGAATGCACAACAACCGTTTTAAAACTTTTATTTCGCATGCCGGTGTGTTCAATTTGGAAAGTATGTATGGCACTACTGAAGAACTCTTCTTTGTCAATTGGGACATGGGCGGACCTTACTGGGACAAGGATAATAAAGCAGCTCAAAAAACCTATGCAGAATTCAATCCCATTACCAATGTCGATAAATGGAATACACCCATGTTGATTATCCAGGGCGCAAAAGATTACCGCGTGCCGGTAGGTCAAAGCCAAGAAGCTTTTCAGGCATTACAGCTAAGAGGCATAAAAAGCCGTTTTGTGCTTTTCCCGGAAGATAACCACTGGATCCTCTCCCCGCAAAACGGGATGGTCTGGCAGCGGGAGTTTTTTAGATGGTTGCGGGAGACACTTTAGTTCTTTTATACTTATTATGTGACGAGCTCAAAATCAAACTATATTAAGTATGAAAAAAAGAATATTTGATGTATTTTTTATAGTAATATCAATTATGATATTGATGATTATATCATATTACGATATTTTAGAAATATATATGACTTACGCATTAATCCCGATTTTAATTGCCTATTACTTAGGACAATTTTCCGAAAGGAAATTTAACAAATGAACGGAATTGAAATATTAAAATATTGTGTTTTTGGATATTCATTTTTAGTCGGGTTAATAACATTTACCATATCAGACGATTTAAGAAATCCAAAAATTTTCAAGAAATGCTTAATAGCATCCATAGTTTCCTTTTCAATTGGGGTTCTGCTTGAACTGACAAATATTTTGAATATTGACAAAGGAATGACAATCTTGCTGATGTCAATTTCTAGCATTTATCTTGGTTACTTCTATTTGTTAAAGAAACTGTTTAGAACTTGGAAAGGAACGGATCCATATATTACGTCAGTATCGAGCACTATCGGAGGTACTCCAATTGGAGGGCTTTGGACAAAATATCCAAGAACCAGAAAAATTATGTGGACTGATTTCCTTTTCAGTTTTGCTCAATTACTTCTTCCTATTTTTACTATTATAGGCTTAATGATACTAATAATTGAAATGAATAAGTAAAAAATGGTGCAATACCGTAATAAAAAAAATTAATCCCCCATGGAATCAAACCTCCTCACCCAGTTCTTTTTACCATTAGCACTTTTTATCATTATGCTGGGGATGGGGTTGACGCTAAAACCCAAAGATTTCAGGAATGTGATTTTGTTTCCCAAAGCAGTGGGGGTGGGACTGTTTTTAAAACTACTTTTTATACCGGCATTGACATTTGGACTGTTGTATCTAATTCCGTTACAACCTGAGCTGGCGGTGGGTTTTGTGTTGCTGGCTGCGTGTCCCGGTGGGGCTACCACCAATCTCATCACGCACCTGGCCAAAGGGGATGTGGCACTCTCCATTACCTTAACCGCCATTGCAAGTGTCATCACGGTTTTTACAATTCCCATTCTGGTTGATTTTGGAATGTTGCAGTTTATGGGGGAAAGTCAGGTAATCGAACTTCCGTTTTTTAAAACCATTGGTCAGATACTGGTGATTACCATTGTTCCGGTGTGTGTGGGCATGGTTATTCACAGCAAATATCCGAAACTTTCTCACAAAGCAGAACGTCCGGTGAAAATACTTTCGGCGGTTTTTTTAGTGCTGATTATTGCTGCCGTGCTGATTAAAGAACGGGCAAATCTTGTCGAATTTTTCATCAAAGCCGGTCCGCTTTCTTTACTGTTAAACCTTCTCGGGATGCTTTCGGGTTATTACATCACCAAAGCCATCACCAAAAACAAGGCCCGGGCCATAGCCGTGGGCGTTGAGGTGGGCATAGTAAACGGCACGCTGGGCATTGCCATTGCAGCAGGAATTCTCCAGAACTCGGTGATGACCATACCTTCGGCGATTTACAGCATTATTATGTTTCCCGCGGTGTTGCTCATGATTTACATAGGCACCCGAAAACCAAAAACCGGTTAAATGTCAATGGCTGTAACAGGGCTGCATAACAACTTTTTTACAACTTCAAGAGAGTTGTACAACTGTTCCAGTGATTCAATCACAAAATAGTCTTCCTGCATCACATCAGTTCTAAAGGGTTTGTTTAAAATGGTGTGAATGTCAAATGGGAAAAAGTTGGCTTCCTGATTGAAAATCTGATTGGTTTCGCCAAAAGACGAAATAATACCGGCTCCATACGATTTTATGATTCCGTTTTCTTTAATTACACCAAACTCTATAGTAAACCAGTAGAGACGTTGCAACTGAACCAGCTTTTCGGTATCGTTGATGAATTCCTTGCCCAGTTTTCCAAACTCATAGACAAATTCTGAAAAAACAGGATTGGCCAATAAGGGAATGTGCCCAAAGGTGTCGTGAAACATATCAGGCTCCTCCAGATAGTCCAGGTTTTTCAGACTGCGCAACCAGGTGGAAGAACAAAACCGCTTTTGCGAAAGCAGTTCAAAAAAATCCTCCACAGGAATCAATCCAGGAACGACTTCTATTTTCCAGCCTGTTTTTGATTCAAACCACGAATTCATTTTTTTAAACTCAGGGATGTCGTTTCCGTTTAAAACAGGCTCCATTAATGTTAAGGAATCCAAATAGTCTTTGGAGCCTTTGATTTTTAAGTTTTGAGTTTGGCGATCAAAAAGCAGTTTCCACACTTTTCGGTCTTCGGCGGTGTAAGCGTTCATGTTTTGTATCATAGCATTTCATTTTTAGGCATAAAAAAATCCCGGCTCTAACAGAACCGGGATTTTAGGTTAACGTATTTATTTATCAACAATACATCACTGTCCGATTCTTCTCGTAAGAATTGGATAGTAATAATAAGTATTGTTTAAGTTTTTCATTGTGCTTGTAAAATCCAAATCTAATAAAAAAAACTATATGAGGGAGAAAAATTTAAAATAAAATCACAAAACCCTTCGGGCTTCAACAAACGCCTGGTTCCAGTATGACTCATCAAGGGATGATACAATTACTCCCTGTGAGGTGGAAGAATGGATAAAAAGAATTTTTCCGGGAAACACATCTACAACAAGACCCACATGATTGATGATATTCCGCTTTCGGTCTGTTTTAAAAAAAACCAGATCGCCTTTACTTACATCGTTGAGGTTTATTTTTTTTCCTTTTGTAGCAATATCCCGTGAAATGCGTGGCAGGAGAATGTCTTCTTCCTTAAACGCAGTAAAAATTAGGCCGGAGCAATCCATGCCTTTGGAAGTTGTACCGCCAAACTTGTAAGGTGTGCCGTGAAAAGAACGGGCAATATCAATAATGTTATGGATTTTTAAATCCACGGGTTTGTCTGTAGTAACTTCGGTTTCATTGTAATTTACAACTGCTTCTTTTTTGGGTGTTGAAGTGCGTTTTACGGTCTCTTTAGGAATGCTGCGTGTAGAAGGGTCAAGCACAATTTTGGAGTCGTACTTTTTCTTAGAAGCACCGCAAGATGTCAGGAGCAAAGCAGATAAACAAACAAGTAACAATTGCTTCATAAGGGGTGACATTATTATTTTAAACTTTCTACAATGAGGCGCGCTGTTTTTTCACTGGCACCTTTTCCGCCAAGTTTCTTTTCCAGATCATAATAATCCAGAAACAAAGTAGCCCTTTTGTAATCATCCAGGATTTTTTCAAGTTCTGTCTTCAAACGCTTTTTGTTGAAATCTGTTTGAATGAGTTCAGTAACCACTTCTTTATCCAGGATCAGGTTAACTAACGAAATGTATTTGAGTTTTATTACACGCTTGGCAATTTCATAGGAAATGCGGCTGCCTTTATAACACACCACTTCGGGCACTTTGTAAAGCGCGGTTTCCAAAGTCGCTGTACCTGAAGTAACCAATGCGGCATAAGAAACACTCAGCAAATCATAGGTTTTATTGAGCAACAAATGCACATTTTCTTTTTTGATAAACTGACGGTAAAAGGCTTCGTCCTGATTGGGTGCGCCTGCAATCACAAACTGATACTCGGGAAAATCATTCACCACCTCCAGCATGACCGAAAGCATTACTTTGATTTCCTGTTTGCGACTACCGGGCAAAAGGGCTATAATGGGTCGGGCATCCAGTCCCAAATGTTCCCTGAAGTCTTTAGGATTGACCAAAGGCCGGTTTGAAATAGCATCAATCAAAGGGTGTCCCACAAAATGCACGCGAAAATCGTGCTTCTTCTCATAAAAGTCTTTTTCAAACGGAAGGATGACATACATCGCATCCACATCGCGTTTGATGTCTTTGATGCGGTTTTCTTTCCAGGCCCATATTTGCGGCGAAATGTAATAGTGCGTGGGAATGTCTTTTTGTTTTGCCCATTTGGCAATGCGCATATTAAAGCCGGGATAATCAATAAATATAAGCGCATCAGGCTGAAAGCTTTCTATATCCTGCTTGCAGAATTTGATATTTTTTAAAATGGTGCCCAGGTTGAGAACCACTTCAATAAAACCCATAAATGCGAGTTCGCGATAGTGTTTCACCAGCGTCCCGCCCTGTGCTTCCATAAGCTCGCCTCCCCAAAAGCGAATTTCTGCCTGGGTGTCGCGCTTCTTGATTTCCTTGATCAAATTTGAAGCGTGCAAATCTCCTGATGCCTCTCCGGCAATGATATAATACTTCATATCTCCAATTTCCGCGCAGGCGGAAATCCCGTTAATTAAACGATCAAACTCAAAACTTGGTAATTAAAATAACCAACGCCGCCACTATCGTTGCTAGTAAAACCCCGCGCGCACGATACAGCTGACGTTTTTTAATCAATAGAAAAAAGGCGATCAAATTTAAGATTGCCCCTAATCCTATCAAATTCCCGATACTGTCATTTTCCCTGGCAAGCTGGATGCTGGTCTCAAAATCATAATCCAGAAAGAAAAAAATGTACAGGTATATCCCTGCCAAATTTGCGGCAATGCCTATTAAAAAGCCAATAGCTATTTCTTTTTTAATATTTTTCTTTACAGTTCCCATTTGTTTATTTCTTTAATGGCGTGGTGCGCGGTTAAATCAAACTGCACCGGCACGATGGATATGTATCCTTTTTCCAAAGCTGCTTCATCAGTGTCCTCGCCTTTATCCTGATTTACAAACTCTCCGGTAAGCCAGTAATAATCCCGTCCCTGAGGGTTTTTGCGCTTGTCAAATGTTTCAATCCATTGGGCATTTGCCTGGCGGCATACTTTCATGCCCTTGATTTCATTTTCCTTGAGCTTGGGGATGTTGACATTCAGTACAACCCCTTTTGGCAAACCGTTTTTAATGGCTTCCAAAGTGATTTTTCTTATATAACTTGATGCCGATTCAAAATCTGCATCCCAGGAGTAATCAAGCAAGGAAAAACCTATGGCGGGAATGCCCTCTATGCCGGCCTCAACGGCAGCACTCATTGTGCCTGAATAAATAACATTGATAGAAGAGTTGGACCCGTGATTAATGCCTGAAACACAAATATCAGGTTTTTTATGGAGGATTTCGTGTACGGCAAGTTTGACACAATCCACCGGCGTTCCGGAGCAGCTGTATTCTTCCTGTACTTCATCATCAATATTGATTTTGTTTATATACAGGGTATTGTTGATAGTGATTGCATGACCTGTGGCACTCTGGGGCTTGTCTGGTGCTACCACAATGACATCTCCTATTTTTTTCATAATGGAAATAAGCATCCTTATTCCCGGTGCTGAGATGCCGTCATCATTGGTCACTAATATCAGGGGTCTTTTTTTACTCATTGTTGCTTATATTTGATTGCTAAAATAATGAAAATATTGCCTTAACATAAGCCTTTTTAAAAGGCTCTTTTATAAAGTTATCAAGAGGGTGAAAAAAAAGAATTTAAAGCCGGGTTTTTACGGTTCATTTTTTATCTTGCCTCTGCAAATCAGCTTTAACATAAAATTAGTACCGATAACTTATTCTGGCACGGTTTTTTGTATATTTTAGTATCCTAAAAATGATTTATTTATGCGATTTATGAAAAAGAATTTCAAAGTACTTTTGTTGGCCGTTTTTGTGGCTGCTGCATCCTGCAGTTTTACAACAAAAAGTTTTGACGATCCAGACAAAGATAAAATGCTCATTGATTTGATAACCTATGTCATTGAGAAAACCCATTTTGCCAATAAAGATTTTGATGATGCCTTTTCTGCTTCAGTTTATGAAAAATTCATTAACGATATTGATCCGTTAAAGCGTTACTTTTTGGCTTCAGACATTGAAGAGTTCAGCAAATATGAACTCAAAATTGATGATCAACTGAAAAATAAAGACCTTGCGTTTTTTAATCTGGTCCATACAAGGCTTACAGAAAGAATGGAAGAATCCAAGAAGGTTTACAATGACATTCTAGCAGAACCTTTTGACTATACTGAAAATGAAGAAATCAATGTAGATTATGATAATTTACCTTATGCTTCCAATCAGGCCGAATTAGAACAACGCTGGAAACAACAACTTAAGTTTTCTACTATTTCAACATTTTATGACCTGAAAGAAGAGCAACGCTTTAAACTGGAAGGTCCGTCAGGAGAAGAAGATTCAGCTTCTGAAGCTGAATCCATTACAAATAATGAAGATACAATTCCTTCATCTGAATCAAAAACGGAAGAGGAGTTTACTCCCAAAACCGATTCAGAACTGGAAATTGAAGCCAGGGAATCAACATTGTCATCACTGGAAGATTACTATTCGTTTATCGATGATTTGAAAAGAGAAGATTATTTCTCAATATACATCAATGCAATTGTTGAACAGTTTGATCCTCATACCAATTATCTTGCTCCACAGGACAAAGACAGGTTTGATGTTGCAATGTCCGGTAAACTGGAAGGAATTGGCGCAAGATTGCAAAAGCAGCGTGAAACCGTAAAAATTGTTGAAATCATCAGCGGTGGACCGGCCTGGAGAAGTGAAGAGCTTGAAGTGGGTGACTTGATCACACGCGTAAGGCAGGAAGATGAAACCGAATCTGTAAGCATTGGCGGTATGCGTCTGGATGATGCCGTGGGACTTATCAAAGGCCCAAAAGGAACGAAAGTGATCCTTACGGTAAAAAAGGTTGATGGAACGTTTCAGGATATAAGCATCACCCGTGATGTTGTGGAACTTGAAGAAACCTATGCAAAATCTGCAGTAATCAATACCGAAAATCGCACCTTTGGATTGATAGAGTTGCCGCGTTTCTACTTTGATATGCAGGATTATAAAGCAAGAAATGCTGCCAGTGATGTCAAGGAAGAAGTTATCAGACTTAAGGAAGAAGGCATGGAAGGATTGGTATTAGACCTCAGGAACAATGGTGGTGGTTCATTGAAAACTGCAATTGATATAGCCGGGTTATTTATTGAAAGAGGTCCCATCGTTCAGGTGGCTTCCGGAAATGGGGACATTGACGTGCTTGAAGATAAAGATAAAAGTATAGAATGGGATGGCCCTTTGGTGATTCTGGTAAATGAAATTTCGGCTTCAGCTTCAGAAATCTTGGCAGCTGCAATGCAGGACTACAAAAGAGCGATCGTTATTGGAAGCAAGCAAACCTATGGAAAAGGAACGGTGCAGAATGTGATTGATTTAAACCGATGGATGCGGAATAACGAGCACGGTGATTTAGGCGCACTTAAAGTAACCACTCAAAAATTTTACAGGGTGAATGGTGGTTCCACACAACTTGAAGGTGTAAAAAGCGATGTAGTCGTTCCGGATCGATTCAGTTTTATTGACGTGGGCGAGCGGGATTATAAAAATCCGTTGCCATATGATAAAATTGCACCTGCAAATTATAAAGCCTGGGATGGTTATATCGATTTTGAAGAAACCATTGCAAACAGCAAAGCCCGTATGGCAGAAAATGAACAGTTAAAGACCATTGAAAAACAAGCAAGATGGATCAAGGAGCGCAGGGATAATAACATCGTTCCTTTGAACTATGAGAAATACATAGCAGACATTGAAAAAAACAAGGAGAAATCAAAAGAGTTCGAATCCGTATCTGAGTATGAAAATAAGCTTAAATTTAGCTCACACGTGAAAGAAAGTGATATGAAAGCTCTCGATTCTACTTTAGCTGAAAAAAGAAACCGATGGCATAAGAATTTAGGACAGGATGTCTATATAGAAGAAGCTGTTCATGTTCTTGAGGATTTGAAATTAAACAACATCAAAAAAGGTAAAGTTGCTAACATAAAAGATTAAATTGCTGAATGAGCAATAAAACCACATCTCTAACAAGATTAGCGCTCCAAAAGTTCAAAAGTAACTTTTGGGGCGTTTTTAGTTTTAGTTTTTTATGTCTTTGTGCTTTGGTTGCAATTTTCGCATATGCCTTAGCTCCTGATGATTCCAGGAATGCAAATCAAATGCACCTGTCCATTCATTCAAAATCACCCGGATTTGAGGTGGCTGTATTAACAGTGCCTTCACCCATCAAGAAAACACAAAACCTTGTTCAGGATTTTTTCTTTGGTAAAGAAAATACAGATACCACTATTCCCATCAGCAGTTTTGAGCTTACCGGTGAGGGAATCAACATTCAAGAATATGTAGATGAGAATGTTTCCGGTCCTGTAAAAGAATTTTCTTTAGCCGCCTTTCCGGAAGCAACAACCGCAAGCGAAATACCGTCAAAATATGTTCACGATCAAAAATTCATTTTAGGTACTGATAAATATGGCAGGGACCTGCTCAGCCGAATGCTTGTTGGTATTCGCATCTCACTTTCCATAGGTTTTATAGCCGTCTTTATTTCCTTGCTTATCGGAATCACTTTAGGTGCCATTGCCGGTTATTATGGTGGGAAAGTAGATGCAGCCATTATGTGGCTCATCAATGTAACCTGGTCTATCCCAACCCTGCTTCTTGTGATTGCCATCACACTGGCCCTTGGGAAAGGTTTCTGGCAGGTATTTATCGCCGTGGGCTTGACCATGTGGGTAGAAGTTGCCAGGGTGGTGAGAGGTCAGGTAATGGGTTTGAAGCAAATGCAATATGTTACCGCGGCACGTGCGTTAGGGTATAGAAATTTCAGAATTATTGGCAAGCATATCCTTCCCAATGTCATGGCACCTGTTATTGTCATTTCAGCAGCAAATTTTGCAGGAGCTATACTCATTGAAAGCGGATTAAGTTTTTTGGGTATTGGGGCACAACCACCCATGCCCAGCTGGGGAGCCATGATTAAAGACCATTATTCGTATATCATTTTAGGGAAAGCATACCTTGCAGTTATCCCGGGACTTGCCATTATGAGCTTGGTAATGGCTTTTATGTTAATTGGGAATGCGCTTAGGGATGCTATGGATGTGAAGGCTTAAATAAGGAGAAAATACAGTAATAAAGCACTCCCTTACCCGTGAATATGCCGTTGACTGTCCAGTCTTAAGAAAATAAACAACAACACTGTAAAACCCCATAGCCCCGAACCTCCATAACTCAAAAATGGCAAGGGAATACCTACTGTTGGGAATAAACCGATAACCATACTGATGTTCACAAAAAAGTGAACAAATATGATGGATGCCACACTATAACCATACACCCTGCTGAAGGTTGACTTTTGCTTTTCGGCAAGCTGAAGGATCCTGAGTATGAGAAAAACAAAAAGCAGTACAACTATAAAACTGCCCATAAATCCCCATTCTTCACCCACAGTGCTGAAGATATAATCGGTATGTTGTTCAGGCACAAAGTTGCCTTTGGTTTGTGTGCCCTCAGTCCACCCTTTTCCGGTCCAACCACCGCTTCCAATGGCAATCTCACTTTGGTTGGTGTTGTACCCCACTCCCTTTATATCAACCTCTTTACCAAGCACTATATTGAACCGGTCTCTGTGATGCTGTTTGAAAACGTTTTCAAAAACATAGTTCACAGAGAGGGAAAAACCAATGCAGACAGCACTGATTACAATATATTTTAGCAGATTCGGCTTCTTTTTCCTGTTTCTAAAATAAAAGAAAGCAGCTATTAATATCACACTTATTATGACAAAGGGTGGGCCAAATGCAAGTGTCAAGACAAAAAGAAACGCAGCAAAAAAACCTAAAAGCAAGTAGATAAAATGCAGTCCTTCACGATACATGGGGAAAATAAAAGCAAAATAAATTAGGGCACTTCCCGGGTCCGGCTGTAAGAGTATTAAAACAATGGGGATCCCAATAATAATAAAGGCTTTCACTTGATCAAGAAAGGACTTTATGTTGGTTTGTATATCGCTGAGGTATTTTGCCATTGCTAATGCAGTAGCCGCTTTAACAAACTCTGAAGGCTGAAGGCTCACCCCACCAAAAACATACCAGGCTGTCTGACCGGCAATCTTGCTTCCAAATACAAATAAGCCCATTAAAGATAGAATGCCCGCAATGTAAATTACGCTTGAAAAGCGTTCATAAAATTTGGAATCGACCCCTAACAAGAAAAAAATCAAGAGAACACTTAAGCCAATAAAAACTAATTGTTTGCTGTGTGGATAGTTAAAATTGAAAAATACTTCTGAAGCATCTGTTAAAGATGCGGAATAAATATTAAACCACCCAATAATCACCAATGCAAAATATACCAGGATAGTTATCCAGTCAAATTTCCCAATACCTTTTCCTGTCTGCATTATTGATTGATTCTAAAGGGTTCTCCGCTTAGCGGTTTCGCATATTCATCTTCAAGGCTGTTGTTGAGTATCCAGGTTTCCATATCCTTTCGGGTGATTTCACCACGTATGTACTTTTCAATCATCAGACCGGCAATTCTTCCGGCATACCTGCCACCCCAGTATCCGTTTTCAACAAAAACAGCAATGGCAATCTGTGGGTCATCTTTGGGGGCAAAAGCCACAAAAATGGAATGGTCTGTAAGCTGGACCCTTTTACCGTCAATGCGCATAAAGTTTTCGGCAGTTCCGGTTTTACCGCAAATTTCAATGCCGGGAACCTGCAAAGCTCTGGCTGTCCCCTTATTATACACATCAAACATCCCTTCAATAATGGGATCAAAATGTGCAGCTTCAATTGTAGTATAATTTTTTTTGGTATAAAGGGAATCTTTAGTAGCATCCCCTTCTATATCTTTTAAAATATGTGGAGTGATATAGTATCCTCTGTTAGCAATTGCAGCTGTCATATTTGCAAGCTGAATGGGTGTGGCGTCAATTTCACCCTGACCGATTGCATTAGAAATAGTAGCCGCAGGGTACCAGCGGTAAGTGGGAAAGTTATAAATCCGGTTGTAATAGTCTGAAGTTGGCACTTTTCCCGGGCGACCGGTGGGTAAATCGTTGCCTAAAAAGTTACCAAAGCCAAAACTTTTTAAATGTTTTTCCCAAACATCCATGCCTTCTTGGGGTGTGTTGTATTTATTAAATATTTTTTGATATACAGTTCCAAAGTAAGCATTACAAGAGTGGTAAACAGCATTGTGTAAATTAACCGGATTAGAGTGGGCGTGACATCCCATAAAGGCTCCACGGCCATAGCTGAGCCCCATTCTACAATATACAGTTTCATGTGGGTTTGAAACGCCTTCCTGCAAAGCTACAAGTCCGGTAATCATTTTAAAAGTTGAACCCGGTGGATATTCTGCCAGCAGTCCACGGTCATAAAGAGGTTTGGCAATGCTGTCATAATAAAGTTCAGTATAATTCCTTGACCTTTTTCTTCCCACCAAGAGCGCAGGATCATAACTTGGCGCAGTTACCAATGCTAATATTTCACCTGTTTTGGGCTCAATAGCGACAATTCCGCCACGCTTGTTCTTCATTAAAAGCTCACCATATGCCTGTAATGTCTTGTCTATGGAAAGTCTTATGTCTTTCCCCTGTTGGGGAAGGGTGTCAAAAATACCTTCCTGATAGGGACCAATATCCCGGTTAAAGCGGTCTTTTTGAATGTATTTTACTCCTTTTACACCTCTCAAAATTTCTTCATATTGGGCTTCAACACCGGTAATACCGGTAAGGTCACCCATTTGATAATAGGGATTTCGATCTATTAAGCGTTGATTTACTTGTGCAATATATCCTAAGACATTGGCTGAGTGTGTGACGTGATAATCCCTAAGGGCCCTTTTTTGAATATAAAAACCGGAATAGCGGTACATTTTTTCCTGAAGATGAGCATACTCATCTTTTGTTAGCTGTGGAAGCACCACTGAAGGCAATCTGGGTGAATATATTTTAGCCTTTTCCAAAATGCGCTCAAGGTTTTCTTTTGAAATGTTAATCAGGTTGCAAAACTCAAGAGTGTCAAGGTTTTTAATATCTTTTGGAATGACCATCACATCATAAGAAGGCTGGTTTGATACCATCAATTCGCCGTGTCTGTCATAAATATAGCCTCGCTGGGGATAATCATAAACTTTCGATACAGCATTCAGTTCAGAGTGAAGCTTTAAAGTGTCATCAAAAACCTGAAGGTAGAGGAGCCGTGCCGAGAATATTATTCCTACTAAAATTACAATAGAATAGAGTAGTATTTTCCGCATCATTTTTTTCTGCTAAAGATTACCATAATCACCATACTGATAAGTATAGTGAATACACTTGAAAATAACGCAAATTTTAGAATGTAAAGTATGTTTTCGAGATTAAAAATTTCCAAAGAAAACAAAACAAGGTGATGGATTACGATAAGAAGGGTAAAATAGAGCAGTCTGCTGCCAAATTGTGTGTTACTCACTTTAACAGTGTTGTACTCATAGCTTACGCCAAAAGCAAACTTCAGGAGAAAGGGTCTCACATATGCAGCCGTTAAACAGGCAGCAGCGTGAATCCCACCACTGTCACCAAAAAAATCAAGGGATAAACCCAATAAAAAACTGATGAATATAAACTGGATTTGGTTTGTAACAACGGGGTATAAGAGTATAAATAAAACATAGATGTATGGACTTATAAAACCAAACAGGTCAATTTTATTAAAAACAAACACCTGTGCCAGGACGAGCGCAACAAACCGGACTGTCTGAATAAATATCTGGTTATTCATTTTCTGAAGCTGCTTCTAGGGTTATAATTTCTTCCTTGCGGGTATTTTCTATAATATACACGTTTGCTGTACGGGTCATATCATTAAAAAGTTCAACTTCAATAATGTAAAAGTTTTCACTTTGGTCCAAACTGAAGTCGGCAACTCTCCCCACAAGAATACCTTTAGGGAATATCGTGGAGCGCCCGTCAGTAGTTACAGTGTCGCCCACAGCAACCGGAGCAAGACGTGCAATATCAATAAGTTGCATTCTCCTTGGGTCTTTCCCGTCCCATACAAGGGAACCAAAATGCCCCGAGGCTTTTAGCATAACACTGATGCTTGATTTTGAATTCAGTACAGACATAACCGAAGAAAAGTTGGTACTTACCTGATCGACTATGCCCACAATCCCTTTTGAGGTTATCACCCCCATTTCTGGCGAAATACTGTCCTTTCTTCCTGCTTTGAGGGTAAGATAATTGTTTGTCTTTGAATAACTGTTATTAATTACTTCTGCAGGGCGAACGATGTAGTCCAAAGCCATCATGGTTGAGTCAAGTGTTTCAAGAGGCGTTGCTTGTTCCAGTTTTTGCAATTGGTTTCTCAGGCGGCTGTTTTCTTCCAGGAGCTTTTCATTCTCTGTGCGTAAGCCAAAATAAGACGAAACATTATTGCTCCAGGAATACAGATTCCCGGAAACAAAATTGGCTGAAGTTACAAACTTGCTTTTATGGTAAGAGTGTGATTGTATGGTGAAAAATACCGAAAGGGAAAACAATACCAGAAACAACAGAAAATTTTTATTGTTTATAAAAAAATTTATAATCTGCTGCATGACGAAAGTCTACTGTTTAAAACGTAAATCAATTTTGAAAATAATTCCTCAGGTCCAAATTTTGGAAGGTATTATTTTATAAGAATACTTCTGTATTTATTTAAATTTTTCAAACAAATCCCCGTACCTCTTACAACGGCCCGCAAGGGGTCTTCAGCTATGTAAACCGGCAGGTCTGTCTTTTGTGACAAGCGTTTGTCAAGGCCTCTCAGCATCGAACCTCCACCGGCTAGATAAATCCCGGTATTATAAATATCGGCTGCGAGCTCGGGTGGGGTTTGTGAAAGCGTTTCCATAACGGCATCTTCAATGCGCAGGATTGATTTGTCAAGTGCCTTGGCAATTTCACGATAGGAAGTTTGAACTTGTTTGGGTTTTCCGGTGAGTAAATCGCGTCCCTGAACAGACATTTCTTCTGGTGGGTTTTCAAGGTCTTCGGTAGCGGCACCTATCTGGATTTTTATCTTTTCGGCAGTGCGTTCCCCCACATATAAGTTATGCTGGGTACGCATAAAATAAACGATATCGTTTGTAAAAACATCACCGGCAATTTTAACCGATTTGTCACAAACAATTCCGCCAAGGGCAATAACGGCAATTTCAGTGGTTCCACCACCTATGTCGACTACCATATTTCCTTTGGGTTGCATAATGTCAATCCCGATACCAATAGCAGCAGCCATAGGCTCATGAATCAAATAAACTTCTTTTCCGTTAACGCGTTCTGCACTTTCTTTTACGGCACGCATTTCTACTTCGGTAATCCCACTGGGAATACAAATCACCATACGCAAAGAAGGGGTAAACCATTTTTTCTTTAATGCCGGAATGTCCTTAATGAACATATTGATCATTTTCTCACTGGCATCAAAATCTGCAATCACACCGTCTTTCAAAGGACGGATGGTCTTTATGTTTTCGTGGGTTTTCCCTTGCATCATCGCTGCTTCCTTACCTACAGCAATGATTTTACCGCTTATCCTGTCACGAGCGACTATAGACGGGCTGTCAACCACAACTTTATCATTATGGATAATCAATGTGTTTGCGGTTCCAAGGTCAATGGCAATTTCCTCGGTCAAGAAGTCAAAAAATCCCATAGTTTGCTAGTTGTCAATATTAAATTATTTTATGGTCGCTGTAGGCACAATAAACAAATGTAAAAAAATTAATGTTTAAAATGACGGGTTCCTGTAAATACCATGGCCATTTTATTTTCATTGCAATAATCGATGCTCAGCTGGTCCTTAATCGATCCTCCCGGCTGAATTACAGCAGTTATCCCGGCCTTATCTGCAATCTCAACACAATCAGGGAACGGAAAAAAAGCATCACTTGCCATCACAGCCCCTTTTAAATCAAATTCAAAAGACCTCGCTTTGTCAATAGCCTGTCGCAGTGCATCAACCCGTGATGTCTGCCCGGTTCCCGACGCACATAACTGCTTGTTTTTTGCCAGTACGATTGTGTTTGATTTGGTATGCTTGCAAATTTTGGAAGCAAAGATTAAGTCTTCTAACTCGCTGTTTGAGGGTTTATTGTCTGTAGCGTGCGAAATATCTGATAGACTATCGGTTTTTAAATCTTTTTCCTGCACCAAAACACCGTTCAATGACGTTCTGACGATATTTTTGGGTAATTCAGCATCTTTTTGAACAAGAAGAATCCTGTTTTTCTTTTCTTTTAAAATAGTTTCCGCTTCACGCGAAAAGCCGGGCGCAATCACCACCTCACAAAAGAGTTTGTTGATTTCAGTTGCCGTGGGCGCATCAATTTCAGTATTGCTGATCAGGATTCCCCCAAAAGCAGAAACAGGGTCGCCGGCAAGAGCAGCGTTATAGGCTTCTGCAATGGTTTCCCTTTGTGCAATACCACAGGCATTGTTGTGTTTTAAAATAGCAAAAGTGGGTTTCTCATTTTTGAATTCGCCCATCAGATTCACAGCGGCATCAACATCAAGCAGATTGTTGTAGGAGAGTTCCTTTCCGTGCAGCTTGTCAAACATTGCATCAAAGTCTCCAAAGAAATATCCTTTTTGATGTGGATTTTCGCCATAGCGCAACTCGTGTCCTTTATTGTAACTCACTTTAAAAACGGGTAAGTTTTCTGTAGTGTTGAAATAATTGAAAATCGCTGTATCATAGTGCGATGAAACGTTGAATGCCTTGGCGGCGAAACGCTTTCGGTCTGCCAGTGATGTTTTGCCTTCTTTCGCGTTAAGCAATTCCAGAAACTCTGAATAATCGTCTACGGAAGAAACACACAAGGTGTCAGCAAAATTCTTAGCGGCTGCACGAATGAGTGAAATACCGCCAATATCTATTTTTTCAATGATATCTTGTTCAGCCGCACCTGAAGCAACCGTTTTTTCAAAGGGGTACAAATCAACAATCACAATGTCAATCTGAGGGATTTCATATTCAGTCATCTCAGCGACATCACCATCGTGGTTTTGCCTGTTTAAAATGCCTCCAAAAACTTTGGGATGCAGGGTTTTTACCCTTCCGCCAAGTATAGAGGGGTAAGAAGTAACCTCTTCTATGGGTGTCACAGATATTCCCAGTTCACTGATGAATTTTTCTGTACCACCGGTAGAATAAAGGGTAACGCCAAGGTCATTGAGTTTTTTGACAATGGGGCCTAAACCGTCTTTATTGAAAACTGAAATGAGTGCAGATGTAGCCTTTTTTAAATCGTTCATTGTGTTGTGTTTGTTGAAAGTGCAAAAGTAGGTATTTATAGGTAAAATTCTTTAGTAATAGATTGTATATTTATCATTTTTCATGTAACAAGTTTGTACATATCACGTCCAATGGTTACATTCTTTAAATCAAATAGTACAGAAGATTATGCTCATCTACCTTAGGGTTTTAAAGGAAAGTTTCAATTTTGCCATCAGTGCATTGGTAAACAACAAGTTGCGTACTTTTTTGTCGCTGCTGGGTGTTACCATTGGGATTTTTTCCATTATTGCCATTCTAGCCGCGGTAGATTCCCTTAAAAAGGAAATTGAAGGAAGCATCAGCGGGCTTGATAAGAGCACTTTGGTTTTGGCACGTTATTCTTTCGGTCCCACAAACATTCCCAGATGGCGACGTGAGCAATTTCCTGATGTAAGCTATGAAGAGTACCAATATTTAAGCCGTTCACTAAATGATGCCGAGGCCATCACTTATGGTTTAAACGTTCCTCCTGAAACCATCCGTTTTGAAGAAAAAACAGTTTCCAATGTACAGATTGGGGCCATCACCCACGAGTATTATGAAATTGAAGCGTTGCAACTGGCGAAAGGGCGTTTTTTTAACGAATCTGAATCCAACAGTGGCTCCCAGGTTGTGGTTATTGGTGATGAAATAGCGAGAACACTTTTCGGCAATGCTGAACCCATAGGGCAAACTGTTCGTCTTTTTGGAAGGAAGTTCACGGTTATTGGCGTTTTAAAGAAAGAAGGTGCAGGTCTTTTCGGAAATTCAAGGGATAGCGCTGCATATTTGCCGGTAAATGTGGTAAGGCATATTTATGGTGACAGCAACCGCAGTTCTTTTCCACAAATTGTTATAAAACCAAGCAAAGAAGTTGATCAGGCAGAGTTTATAGCAACGGTAAAACAACGCATACGGCTGGCACGCGGGCTTAAAGCTGATGATGAGGACAATTTTTTCATCAATGAACTTAAGGGATTCACAGACCTGATTGATAATTTGACAGGTCAGTTAAATATCATGGGTATTATTATAAGTGGCTTCTCCCTGCTGGTGGGTGGTTTTGGAATAGCAAACATTATGTTTGTCTCTGTAAAAGAACGCACCAACCTGATTGGCATTCAGAAATCATTGGGAGCCAAAAACAAGTTTATTCTCTATCAATTCCTTTTTGAAGCGGTAATTCTGGCCGTGATTGGCGGACTTGTGGGTATTGTATTTGTCTGGCTCGTCTCCATCCTGGCATCGCAGCTCACAGGTGACTTTGAATTTGTGCTTTCCATGACCAATATCTTAATAGGAACCTCAATTTCAATCCTTATCGGGCTTATTTCAGGAATTATACCCGCGATCTCAGCCTCAAGACTTGATCCCGTTGAAGCCATCAGAACAGGGATGTAATGATTTTCTAAGTGTTGCTATTCTTTAGTTCCACGGAGGTTGAGCGGAGCCGAAACCGGTTTGCCACTGACCACTAAAGAACCCTCGCTACTTCCTCATTCACCCATTCCAGAAAATGCTCATCTTCTTCAGTAAATGGATTTGCAGTATTGGAGTCAATATCAATCTGCCCGATGTTTTTGCCGTCTTTAAAGAGCGGAATTACAATTTCTGCTTTCACATGGATGCTGCAGGCAATATAATTGTCCTGTGCTTTTACATCCGGCACTACAAAGTTGTTGTTTGAAACGGCAACTTGCCCGCAAATTCCTTTTCCGAAGGGAATCACAGTGTGATCAGTTGGCTCACCTGCAAATGCTTTTAAGTGTAATGTTTTTTCTGCTTCATTAGCAAAATAAAAACCCACCCAGTCATAATATGTGATGCTTTCCTGAAGAAGCTCACAGACTTTCGTTAATTTTTCATAAGGAGAGGCGTTATCAAAACTTAGTATTTTTGAAACTTCGGGCTTTAACTGGTTAAATGTCATCGGGAAAATGTTTTCGCAAAAGTATTTAAAAACCAAATAGTGTCTCACCCACAAATGGTATTTTTTTGTTAAACTTGGTTACATATTTTATCCAAGTATTTCCTTTTATCTGACAAAGAGATTGGTTAATTTTATCAATTAAAATCATAACCCGATGCTTTGCATTCAACACCATAGTACAGACCCTTATTTTAACATCGCCACCGACGAGTACATCTTTAAACACATTGATGAAGATTGCTTTATGCTGTGGCAAAATGACAATGCCATTATTGTAGGGAAACACCAAAACACCTTGGCCGAAATCAACCTTGACTATGTGAAGGAAAAAGACATCAAAGTAGTGCGACGACTTTCAGGCGGGGGAGCTGTCTATCACGATTTGGGTAACCTCAATTTCACATTTACCCGCACCAGTGATAAAGAAGATATGGTGGATTTCAGGCGCTATACAAAACCTATTCTGGAAGTGCTTCAGGGGCTGGGAATAGATGCCAAGTTTGAAGGCCGAAACGATCTTACCATTGAAGGAAAAAAGTTTTCAGGCAATGCAGAACATGTGTTTAAAAACAAAGTGATGCACCATGGCACCTTGTTGTTTTCGTCTGAAATGAAAGATGTATCGGGCGCTTTAAAAGTAAACCCTTTGAAATACAAAGGCCGTGGCACAAAATCGGTTCCGAAAAGGGTCACTAATATTAGCAATCACCTCAAAGAATCACTTTCGCTGGAAGCCTTTACAGCACGCATTATGAATCACATACTCTCAACATTTCCCGGAGCCAAAATGTATGAGTTTACGGAAGAGGACCTTGCCGCCATTAAAAAAATAAGAGATGAAAAATATGCCACCTGGGAGTGGAACTTTGGTCGCTCACCCGAATATAACTTTAAACAGGGAATGCGCACCGAAGGGGGAGTGATTGAAGTGCATCTGGACGTCGAAAAAGGCATCATCCATAAAGCACAAATCACCGGTGATTTTTTTCATATCAGGGATATTGCACCCATAGAAGAGGCGATGATTAATTTGCCCCACGAAGAAGCGGCCATCAAAAAAGCCTTGAGCCAATTTGAAATGAAACGTTATTTTAAAGACATTACTGCAGAGGAATTGTTGAGTATTATGTTTTGACGTAAGATTGTCTATTTTTGTTAAATACTAAAATCGGTTTCTTGAAAGAATTATTTTTAAAGTATAAATCAGTCATCCGCTTTCTGGCCCTTTTTTTGGGAACCTATGTGGTATTGAGCCTCCTTTACAACGCCTATTTACACTTCGGAAAATCAGAAATGTACTATCCTGATCCCATCACCCATCTGGTGGCCAAACAAACCTCGGTCCTGACATCAGCATTTGGCTACAAAGCTGAAATAACCCCACACCCTGAGGAAGCGTCCATGAAACTCATCATCAACGGTCAATATCTGGCCCGCATCGTGGAAGGCTGCAATGCCTTGAGTGTCATGGCACTGTTTACTGCCTTTATCGTGGCATTCCATCAAAAATGGAAACCCACCCTCCTTTATATTTTTGTGGGCGCGGTGTTAATATATTGTGCCAACCTCTTTCGCATCGTCCTTTTGTCCATTGCATTGTATGAATATCCACAATATGAGGAAATTTTACACGGTGTGGTTTTTCCAGCCATTATTTATGGGATGGTTTTTCTGCTTTGGGTATTATGGGTGAGAAAAATTCCTGCAAAAATAGTTGAGAATGAAAAAACCGTTTAAAATACTTTTGCTTATAATCTTATTCGGACTCCTCGTATTGGTTCGCCTTTTTGAAGCTGAGTTGTTTTATGACCCTTTACTCTCCTTTTTTAAAAAGGATTATCTAAACCAAAAAGTTCCCGATGCAGCACTCGGTAAATTACTTTTGCATACCGGCTATCGTTACCTCATCAACACCGCTATTTCATTATTGATCCTCTGGCTGGCTTTCCGGGATAGGGATGTAATCAAGTTTTCAATGATATTGTATGTGCTGGCTTTTCTAATCCTGCTTCCATGGATGGCCTGGCTGGTAGCAAATGCCACACCGGAAAGCAATTACAACATTCTTTTTTATGTGAGACGCTTTTTGATTCAACCGCTTTTTGTCTTGCTCTTACTGCCGGCTTTTTACTATCACAAACAGAAAATCAAATAGTTAAGCTTTTTCTAAAAAACAGGACCTATTAAAAAATTAACTATATTTGCGTGTTATGAAATGCCTTTTAACGAATTTATCAAACCAACCGTTTTATTCTTAAGGCATTGCATCTGAACTATAAAAAGTAGATAAAAAGCACAGATGAAACCCGTTTTTCAAAAAGTAGTAAGTCCACTTATGGCGCTTTTAGTGCTGTTTTCCACCATGTCTTTTACGGTGGATATGCACTATTGTGGCGGTCATTTGGTGGATAAAGCCATTTTTTCTGAAGTCAAAAAATGCGGGATGGAAATGGAATCCAAAACTGCAGAAAACAACGTTAATAAAGCAAGTTGCTGTGAAGACATTTCAGTGACTGTGGAAGGTCAGGAAGAGTTGAGTTTCTTTTGATAAACACGAACTGCAAACCCTTCAGTTTGCGCTGTTGTTCAGTTATTCTTACGCAAGCATTTTTGAACCGCTTTCTGAAAAGCACATTCCCTTTGACGACTATTCACCGCCCCGGCTCACATTAGACCGGTATATTCTCAACGAAACATATTTAATCTGATTTTAATTTTAGTTTAGTTTCTTCGCGAAGCTTATTGGAAGGTTTTTAAGAAGCCTTTCTCTTATTGTTTGCTAAAATTCAAAATCATTTTTTATGTTTTCAAAACTCATAAAATATTTTTTACACAACAGGCTGGTTACAGTCATCTTGCTGCTGTTCTTTATAGGATGGGGGATGGTTACCGCCCCTTTTGACTGGGACACAGGTTTCCTTCCCAGCGACCCTGTAGCAGTTGATGCCATTCCTGATATAGGTGAAAACCAGCAAATCGTTTTTACCGAATGGCCCGGAAGGTCGCCTCAGGATATCGAAGACCAGATTACCTATCCGCTCACATCTTCCTTACTTGGAATCTCAGGGGTGAAGTCCATACGAAGTACTTCCATGTTCGGCTTCTCCAGTATCTACATCATCTTTGAAGAAGGGATGGAGTTTTACTGGTCACGCAGTCGTGTGCTGGAAAAGCTAAGTTCGTTGCCGGCCGGTTTGTTGCCTGATGATGCACAGCCCACTCTGGGCCCGGATGCCACAGCACTGGGACAGGTATTTTGGTACACCCTTGAAGGTCGCGACCGGGACGGTAATGTTACCGGTGGCTGGGACCTTCACGAAGTACGTAAAGTGCAGGATTATTATGTGAAACTTGGTTTAAGTGCTGCAGAAGGTGTTTCGGAAGTGGCTTCCATAGGTGGTTTTGTGCAGGAGTATCAAATAGATGTCAACCCTGATGCCCTCAGGGCTTATAATATCGGTATCGATAAGGTGATGATGGCGGTAAAGAACTCCAACCGCGATGCCGGTGCCAAAACCCTTGAGGTCAATAAGGTGGAGTACCTTGTGCGAGGTTTGGGATACATCAAATCCATTGAAGACATTGAAAACACCGTAGTTACAGAAACCGATAACAAGCCGGTTTTAATTAAAGATATAGGAACTGTTGCCCTGGGCCCGGCGGAGCGTCGTGGTGTGCTGGATAAAGGAGGTGCTGAGGTTGTAGGTGGTGTGGTTGTGGCGCGTTATGGGTCCAATCCGTTGCAGGTGATTGAAAACACCAAGCTAAAAATAGAGGCGATGGCTTCAGGGATGCCCGAAAAAGTGTTGGCTGACGGAACGGTCAGTAAATTGACCGTGGTTCCTTTCTATGACCGCACCCAGCTAATCAATGAAACCATTGCCACCCTGGAAACGGCGCTCTCTCATGAAATCCTCATTAGTATTATTGTGATTATTGTGCTGGTACTCAACCTGAGGGCCTCGTTACTGATTTCAAGTTTGCTGCCCATAGCGGTTTTAATGACCTTTATCGTGATGCGCTATTTTGGTGTGGACGCCAACGTGGTGGCACTTTCCGGTATTGCCATTGCCATTGGTGTGATGGTCGATGTTGGGATTGTGTTTGTCGAAAACACGGTCCGGCATCTCGAGCTGCCGGAAAATCTGGGCGCCAGGGGCAAAAAATTATTGAATGTCATTTATAAAGCAACCATCGAAGTAGCGCCCGCCGTGACTACTGCCCTAGCAACCACAGTAGTGAGTTTCCTGCCCGTGTTCTTTATGGAAAATGCCGAAGGAAAACTGTTCAGGCCACTGGCATTTACCAAAACTTTTGCACTGGTGGCATCCTTTATTGTGGGGATTGTTATTTTACCGATGCTTTCCTATTATGCATTTAATTTTAAGCTGAAAAAAGAAAAGTGGAAACAATTCTCCAACATCTTTTTGATTGTATTGGGTATTGCCCTGTGGTTGTATTTCAGTTTTTGGTTGCCTTTGGCACTCACAGCAATTGGAATCCTAAAAATACTTGAAACCAAAAAACCGGAACTTTTAGGAAAATACACTTCCCGCATCATATTGGGATTGATTTTGGCTGTCTCCATTTTATTTTTAACCCAAGAATGGCTGCCTCTGGGATATCGCAATTCGCTGGTGTCTAACTATATTTTTGTGTTGGTATTGCTGGCGGTGATATTAGTGATTCTTTTCAGTGTGGTTAAGTTTTATCGTCATATTCTCACTTGGTGTCTTGAAAACAAAGGAACATTTTTGATGCTGCCGCTGGTGACTATTTTATTTGGAGCTATGATTTGGTTTGGTTTTCCAAAAATATTTGGGTTTGTCGCGACAGGTTTTGATAAGATGGGAACTAACATCCGAACAACCGGGGTTTGGTCAAACATGACGCATACGTTCCCGGGTGTTGGCAAAGAGTTTATGCCTTCACTGGATGAAGGAAGCTTTTTACTGATGCCCACCGCCATGCCCCACGCCGGTATGGAAGCGACAATTGACATTCTTCAGAAACTCGACATGGCCGTTACTACCATACCCGAAGTGGACATCGCTGTGGGAAAACTGGGACGTATTGAAAGTGCACTCGATCCTGCACCTATCTCGATGTTTGAAAATGTCATCAATTACAAACCGGAATATGCTTTAGACGACAACGGAAAACCACTAAAGTTTAAAACAGACAAGGAGAAGGGGTTTGTATTAAAATCGGGTGACACCCTTACCAATGAAGATGCCTTGAACAACGGATTTTCCAATTCCGATTTAATCGAAGACGAGGATGGGGCTTATTTCAGAAACTGGCGGAAACATATCAACAGCCCCGATGATATTTGGGACGAAATTGTCAATGCAACCCGCCTGCCGGGAGTGACTTCAGCACCTAAATTACAACCTATAGAAACACGTTTGGTGATGTTACAAACTGGTATGCGGGCACCCATGGGAATCAAAGTTTTTGGGCCGGACTTGCAAACGATTGAAGCCTTTGGAACTCAATTGGAAACACTCCTCAAAGAAGTTCCTTCCGTTAAAACCGAAGCCGTTTTTGCCGACCGAATCGTTGGGAAGCCTTATATGGAAATTGATATCAATCGTCCGGCGATTGCCCGATATGGTTTGAGTATTGAAGAAGTACAAACCACTATTGAAACGGCTGTGGGAGGGATGGAAATCACTACTACTGTGGAAGGTAGGGAGCGATTCCCGGTGCGGGTGCGTTACCCAAGAGAACTGCGCGATGACCCCGAAAACCTGAAAAACATTTTAGTGCCAACAGGTAAAGGAGCACAAATACTACTGAGCGAACTGGCAGAAATCAACTATGTGCGCGGACCACAAATGATCAAAAGTGAAGACACCTTCCTGGTAGGCTATGTGTTGTTTGACAAAAAAGCCGATTATGCTGAGGTGAATGTGGTTGAAGATGCTCAAAAATATATCGCCGGTAAAATTGATTCCGGCGAATTAAAAGTGCCTTCAGGGGTGAGTTACACCTTTTCGGGAAATTATGAAAACCAGGTGCGGGCAGTGGAGCGTTTGGCAATTGTGATTCCCATCAGTTTGATTATCATTTTCCTGTTGCTGTACTTCCAGTTCAAAACGGTGATTGCCTCATCCATCCACTTTTCGGGGGTATTTGTGGCTTTTGCAGGAGGGTTTATCATGATTTGGTTGTATGGACAAGGCTGGTTTATGGATTTTTCTCTGGCAGGTATGAATATGCGGGACCTCTTCCAGATGGGCACCATTAACCTGAGTGTCGCGGTATGGGTTGGGTTTATTGCTCTCTTTGGTATTGCTACCGATGATGGGGTGTTGATGGGAACGTATATCCATCAGGTATTTGAAAAAAACAATCCGCAAACAGTCAAAGCCGTGCGTGATTCTGTTATGGAAGCCGGCCTTAAACGGGTGCGACCGGCGATGATGACCACAGCCGTGACCATTATTGCACTCATACCTGTATTGACTTCCACAGGAAAAGGTTCAGACATTATGGTGCCCATGGCCATCCCCATTGTGGGAGGTATGGTCATCCAGATTATGACCATTTTTGTGGTGCCGGTGTTACAGGCCTACTGGAGGGAGACTGTTGTTAAGTCCAACTTTAACACCTTGCTTAAAGACGAGGGAGAACAGGAAGGAAGTTCTTTAAATAATTTAAATTAAAAATTGAGTCAGATGTTTCACATAATAAAACTTTTTACAACTAACAACTCCCCCTCCTTGGGAGGGGGCCGGGGGGAGGACTCTCGGGGGAAGGACTCCAAAAAAACAGTTCTTTTCTTTCTGTTAGTAGCTTGTACGTTTAGTGGCTTTTCACAATCCCTGGACGACTATTTAAAAGAGGCAGCAGAAAACAATCCGGAGCTAAAAGCGGGTTATGCCGGTTTTGAAGCGGCATTACAAAAAGCACCTCAGGTAGCGAGTCTGCCCGATCCTACCTTGACCGTAAGTGCTTTTGGGCGTATGATAGAAACCCGCCTGGGAGCACAGGAAGCCAGATTTTCATTGACGCAGATGTTTCCGTGGTTCGGTACACTGAAAGTACAGGAAGATGCTGCCAACGCTGCTGCTCAAGCACGGTTTCATGACTATATCAACCAGCGCAGCCTGTTATTTGTCGATGTCAAAACCCGCTATGCCGAATTGTATGTGCTGGAAAAAACCATTGCACTCAAAGAAGAAAACCTGAATATACTCGACAGCTACCGCGAACTCGCATTAAGTGGTTTTAGAAGTGGCAATGCCCCTATGGTAAATGTGGTCAAAGTGGATATGGAGCGTGAAGCAGCAATCACCGAAATCGAGTTGTTGAAGGACAGAAAGAAGCCGCTGGAAGTTCAGTTCAACCTGCTTTTAAACCGGGAGAAGGAATTACCGGTAGTGATATCTGACTCACTAAAGTTGGAACAGAATCTCGCTTCAATGAAGGAACCGGAAAATGATATCCCATTTGAAGCACACCCCACGTTGGTTGCTTTGGACAGTGAAAAGGCTGCTTTAAACAGCCGCATTACAGCCATTGAAAAAGACGGATTACCAAAACTTGGACTGGGAGTCGATTATTCCATTATTTCAAAACGCACTGATGCCAATCCGGAGATGAACGGGCAAGATGCCATTATGCCAATGGTTTCGGTGACCTTGCCTATCTTCCGAAAGAAATACAAAGCTGCCAAAAAGGAAGTGGAGTTTATGCAAGCGGAAGTGGAAGCAAGACAAACGGCTCAAAGGAACAATTTGCAAAGCAATTATGAAATGACACTTTATGAACTAAATCAAACTGAAAAGCTTTTAAAACTTTACGAAAGTCAACTGGAACGAATAGATCAGGCGACGCGCTTGTATGTTTCCGGTTTTGCGAATGCCACGGCTGACTTTGAAGAGGTTTTAAGGATGAACCAACAAAAAATATTATTACAAACCCAACAGTTTGAAGCCCTGAAAAATGGCTTCATTGCTCAGGCACAACTGGAATACTTACGTTCTAAAACAGAGTAATTATGGAAACAAGAAATAAAAATAGAATTAAAGCGATTGCAATACTGGTACTGGGATTACTCCTGGGTTGGTTGATTTTTGGAGGAAACGGTCAAAATGATAAAGAACACGCGCTTGAAGATGTGTCTGAGGATACCATCTGGACTTGCTCCATGCACCCGCAAATCCAACAATCAGAACCGGGTGATTGTCCGCTTTGCGGGATGGATCTCATTCCTTTGGAAGATGATGAGGGGGGAGACCCTGCCGTGTTTGTCATGAGTGAAAATGCGATGCGCCTGGCCAATGTCAGCACGATGATTGTGGGGAAAAGCGATGCAGAACGTGCCATCCGGCTGAATGGGAAAGTGCAGGTGGACGAGCGGAATTCTTACTCTCAAAGCACACACATTCCGGGGAGGATTGAACAACTGCGCATTAATTTTACAGGTGAAAAGGTTTCCCGCGGACAAACCCTGGCACAAATCTATTCGCCGGAAATGGTCACGGCACAGCAAGAGTTGTTACAGGCATACGCCATTCGTAATTCACAACCCGAACTTTTTGAAGCGGCAAAAACGAAGTTGCGCAACTGGAAAATCAGCAATGCACAGATCGATCAAATTATTGCCAATCAAAATCCACTGGATCGCTTCTACATTCAGGCCGATGTAGGTGGGGTGGTTACAAAGAAGAATGTGGAGTTGGGCGATTATGTTGAGCGTGGTAAGTCACTATATGAAATAGCCGATCTAAGCAAATTGTGGGTGCTTTTTGATGTGTATGAAAGCCAGATGGCCTGGGTAAAAGAGGGAAGTAAGATTAGTTTTACAGTCAATTCACTCCCCGGGGAAACCTTTGAAGGAACCATTTCTTTTGTAGACCCCTTGCTGAACGCACAAACCCGTGTCGCAACTGCCCGTGTTGAAGTCAATAACAAAGAAGGCAAGTTAAAGCCTGAAATGTTTGCTTCAGGAACAGTACAGGCAGCGCCCGGACAAACGGTTGAAAACGAGATGGTCCTTCCCAAGTCGGCGATTTTATGGACCGGAAAACGCGCCATCGTATATGTAAAAGAGGGTAACGGATTTGCCTTACGGGAAGTGAATTTGGGTTCTGCCTTGGGCGAAAATTACATCGTGAAAAGTGGATTGTCAGAAGGGGAAGAGGTAGTGGTCAATGGCGCATTTACAATAGATGCGGCCGTGCAACTTTCGGGAAGGCCCAGTATGATGAGTCCGCAAGGGGGAAGTTTGAATATCGGGCACAATCATGGGGAATCAATTTCGGGGGATGCACCTCAACAAATAGAAAAAGTATCCCTTACTGACGAAGCCAAAAAAGCACTGCAACCCTTATTTAAAAACTATTTTTCCATGAAAGAACATTTGGCCGAAGATGATTTTGATAATGCCAAAGAATCAGGCAAAGAGCTTGAGGAGGCTTTAGGGAAAATCAATATGAAACAGTTTGAAGGAAAAGCTCATGACCTTTGGATGGCTTTTGAAAAGCAAATGGGAACAGCACTGGAACCCGTGAACAAAGAGACAGATATTGAAGGGTTGCGCACGCATTTTCAGACGATTTCAGATGTGCTCATTCAATTTATCGATCAAACAGGTCCTTATGCTGATGTAATGTATGTACAGCACTGCCCTATGGCAGACAATGACCAAGGGGCCGACTGGCTCAGCCTTTCAAAAGAGATAAAAAATCCGTATTTTGGAAGTATGATGTTGAAATGTGGGGAAATAGTTCAAGTAATAGAATAAAGTATACAAAAGGATATATTTAACTTAAAAACTGATATTATGAACAAATACTTGAAATTTGCCTTAATGATGGCTACTTCCTTTGTGATTATGTACGCCGTAATGTTCTTGAATGCAGCCAGTATTGACCACGTGATGCTCAGCACCATGCGCACCTATATGACACTGCTGATGATTGCACCCATGGCAGTGGTGATGCTGTTGTATATGTGGGGAATGTACAAAAATAAAAAGCTGAACGCGCTAATATTAGCGGTATCGATTGTTGGCTTTGGGGCTGTATATTATATGATGCGAAACCAAACCGGGATATCAGATGTGCAGTATATGAAAGCAATGATACCGCATCATTCTTCAGCTATTCTAACTAGTGAAAATGCTGATTTGCAAGACCCTGAAACCAAAAAACTGGCAGAAGATATTATCAAACTACAAAAAGAAGAAATCGCTTTGATGAAAGATTATTTAAAGCGGATAGAAGAGAATAATAACTAAATTTGAATACAATTAATAACCCTTTAATTTTTAAAACCATGAAAAAAATAATTTTAAGTATCGCTGTTTTGGCTGTAATAGGAATGACATCCTGTAAAAACCAGACAGAAGAAAAAGAGGAGACGACTGAAGAAGTCAATCAAATAGCCATGACAGAAACCACTTTTGGGGTGCGCGGAAACTGCAGTATGTGCAAGAGAACAATTGAAGAAGCAGCAAACAGCCTGGAAGGTGTTGCTACAGCAAGTTGGGATGTTGACAGAAAACAAATCCATGTCTCTTATGATAAAGAAGTTGTTGATGAGATGAAAATTCATAAAGCCATTGCAGCTTCCGGATATGATACCGAACAGGTTGCGGGTGATGAAGAGGCATACAATACCCTTCCTGATTGTTGCAAATATGACCACGAAATGGAAATGAACCTCGCAGAACCTGCTGAAGGTGAAGAAGGCAATCATCACGAAATGGAATAATGTTTTTAATAACCACCTGCAAACATTGCAGGTGGTTAAAATTTTTTACTTTGGAAACCACGCTACACATAAAAAACGTTGTTTGTGCACGCTGCAATATGACACTTCAAAACATTTTGCAACGTCTCGAAATTCCTTTCGACAAAGTTTCCCTGGGAGAAGTTGTACTGCAGAAGCCTTTAACAAAAAAACAACACACCCTTCTGCAAACGGAACTCCTAAAAGTAGGTTTTGAACTCTTGGAAGATAAAAATGAACGTCTTGTTAACCGTATAAAATCCATCATTATTTCTGATATTTATGAAGGAGAAGGGTCTGGTAATCAAAACCTCTCTGTGATTCTCAGTAAGCAATTGCATTTTGATTACAGTCATCTGAGCAGTCTATTCACAGCTATAGAAGGCAAGAGTATTAATACGTTTCAGCAGAATATAAAGATAGAACGCATTAAAGAGCTGCTCGAATATGATGAATTAAGTATCACCCAAATAGCAGATAATCTTGGATTTGGTAATGCGGCATACCTTTCCACGGCATTTAAAAAACACACAGGTATCACCCCATCTCAATACCGCCGGTTGCATCTCAAAAACCGGAAGGCCATTGATTCTGCTTAAAAATTCCTTAAAATCATAAATTCTTACCATTTTTTTATAAGTCTTTTCGTTTCATAGTACGTAACTTTGATATAAACCTTTAAAAATCAAAATTATGCAAAATGAAAAGTTAATAAATGCGTTGGGAAATTGCATCAATCACTGTAATTACTGTGCAGATGCCTGCCTGGATGAAGATAATGTTAAAATGATGGTAGACTGTATTAGAACAGACCGTGTTTGCGCGGAAGTCTGTGCAGCACTTATCCAGATTCTCGCCACAGGATATAAAGATGTGGACGGCCTGGTACAATACTGTATAAAAATATGCAACGCCTGTGCAGATGAATGTGAACAACACGATCATCCACACTGCCAGGAATGCGCAAAAGCTTGTAGAAATTGTGCACAAGCCTGTGAAGAATACCTGGCGTAATTTCTATCAACTAATCTTAAAGTGAGTCCCCCCTTTTTTTGTCATTCCGACACGAAGTGAGGAAATCGAAGATTCAGCGGAGCTAATCCCATCCCGCTGCTCACGCCCCGTTGCTCGCGCACTGCTACTCACGCCCATTTTTTTGTCATTCCGAAGCGTTTCATCCTCCGAAGCCAAAGCGAAGGAGGGCAGCGAGAGGACCAAGCGTTAAAAAAATGTCCTGAGGACATTTTTAGCGAAGAGCCTGTCCGCCGAAGGAGGAGGCCAGCCTGCCGCGTTGGCATCCCGTTGCTCACGTACCGATACTCACACACCTCCGTGCACCTCTGTGCCTCCTCTGCGTCTCTCTGTGGTACAACAAAAGCCGGAACTTCTTCAAATTGCAAGCATCCAGCACCGGACATGTCTGAACTTCCCTGATTAGAGTTGACCGTTTTTAAACATTAATTT